>JAEEGK010023233.1_pt1 | contig 12947 bp, 7 predicted proteins | sample 8958771 | NCBI WGS metagenome assembly JAEEGK01 (sample SAMN16246547, study PRJNA631951) | gut metagenome | biome: gut microbiome; feature: rumen; material: SC-attached | host: Bos | place: Iran: Karaj | collected 2018-10 | reverse complement strand
TTTAGAAGATTTTATTCAAATTAATCAAGGTAATAAAACTTTAATACAAATTAATGATATTTCTGGAGCTTTAGGACAAATTGAAGTTTTTGTTAATTATTTTTTTTTAAATGCTTATTCTAAAACATCTCAACTTTTTTATCTTATTAAAAAAGATAAAAAGAATAATTTTAGGAAATTATGTATTTATATTAATATTATTTTTATTTTTTGTAATCTTGTTTTAATGTTTATTATGGTATTTTTTATTTATAGTGGGAAACATAATTTAAACTCATTCCTTAATTTTATAGGTATTTTTCCTATTCAATATTTATCAGAAGATGAAAATTTTTATAAAGAAACATTAAAATTAGAAGGTGAAATATTTGAATAATATAATTAATAATATAAAAATTATAATTTATAATTCACATTATATTAAATATAATATTATAATATATAATTTATGATATATATTAATTTTTTTTCCTAAATTCAATTCAATTAAAGAAGAACTTTTATTTACAAAATGGAAAAAATATTATTTTAAATAAATATTAATAATTATGCAAAATTATATTTTCAATTTGAATAAAATCATATCTATTATTTTCATTAATTGTAATCATTTTTAATAATATATTATAAAAATCATTACTATATCCGTTTTTATATATTACATTTTTCTCCAATAATTTTTTTATATCATCATCTTTCATGTTTTTTATTTCATTTATAACATTTATATTTTTAGTCATTGCATAAACGAAACATAAACCAAGTGAATAAACATCACTTTTATAAACATTATGTTTAACATTTCTAACTCCAGTTCCAGCATATTTACTTAAAATAGGACTCATATAATTTTTAGTACCTCTTATATCAAAATTTCCATAATCATTTTTTACATTTATACTTTCACCAAAATCAGTTATACAATATTCATTATCATTTAAAATTAAGATATTTGCTGGTTTAATATCTCTATGTGCAATTTTATTTTTTTGAATATATGCAAAAGTTTTTATTAAACTTATTAATATTTTCATTAATGATTTTTCATCATATATTGTTGATTTATTTTTTATTTTTTCATTCCAATCACATGTTGCTAATGGCATTAATAAATAAACACTATATGATGTAATATCAATTTTTTTTATTATATATTTGTATATTGGAATTATATAATTTTGGAAATATTTATTATTTGGACAAAGAGTTTGAATTAATTCAATTGTTTTTTTAAATTGTAATAAATCTTCTTCACCATCTATTATTACTTTTTTAATTGCATATTTTTTATTTGTTTTTATTTCTTTTACTAAATATATATTTGCATATGAACCATTTCCTATTATTTTTAATATTTGATAATCTGACATATTTAAATTTGAAGATATTTTAAATTTTTTTTCGTCTTCAGTATTCATTTTTCTTATTGTTTTCTTTTTTGGTGAAAATATTAAATCACTATGTTCTGATGAATTATTAATTGAATGAATTGCTTTTTCTTTTATTTCTTTATTTTTTTGATAATTTCTAGTAATGTTTTTATGAATATTATTTTGTGATTTATAAAAATCAAAATTTGCTGATTCTGTTAAAATATTTTTTTTTAAAATATTTCTTTTTAAAGATGGAACTTTATAATATAAATTTTCTATTGTAGGATGATTTTGAATATTTTTTTGTTCTTCGTAATTAAGATTTTCACATGATAAAGCAATTCTATTTTTATTGAAATTACTCATTGTATTTCTCAAATTATTTTTTGATTTTTTATATAATTTAACTTTATTACATTTATCACAAACTAAAATTTCTTTCATATTAAAAATTCCTTTATATAAAGTTCCACCACAATCACAAATTTTATTTGATTTAATTTCATCATCATCTACTTTTTCTTTCATAATTAATGAATATTGAATTTCCATATTTAACTTTTCTAGATTAATTGAATTAAATAAAATTGCATTTATATCATTATTAAATTCTATATCACAATTTTCACAATATAATTTTCCATTTTTCATATTTAAATCACATATTCCTTTACATTCTTTACATTTAATCATTTCATTTTCAATTCCATCTTTTGAAGTTGCAATAAAATAAGATGAATCATCATAATCTGAATAATTAACTTCATAAGATATAAATATTGTTTTATCATAATTACAATAACATTCAATTTGATCTCTTGTATAAATTTCTTGACAATATTTACATATAATATAATTCGAATTTGGAATTGAAAATAAATTCTTTTTACATCTATGTAATGCTGAAGATGAACATGAAAAACAATGTTTTTTATATTCGGTGAATATTGGTAATTTTCTTAATAAAGAATTCGAATCTGAATTTTTATAATATTTTATATATACAATTTCTTTAATTATGTTTGAATCATAATATAATTTATCTCTAAATTTATCATAATATTTGTTTAAAATAATATTATTATTTAAATTCATATCTGGAATATTGTTTATTTCATTTTGAATATTTCTAAATAAATTTAATGCAATTTGATCCATTTTTTCATTGTTAATTAAAAATTTTAACATATTACATTTTATTTTTTCATATTCATATTCAAATAAAAATGATATTATTTGTTCTTCTGAAAAGTTTTTTTTAATAAAGCCAACATTAGTTTTCTCATTATTATGTTTCAGATATTCAGTGATATGATGTAATTTATTTAATTCTTTACCTGAAGATTTAAAATTTGATTTGCCAGAAATTGTTGAAACACTACTCATATTTGAAGAAGAAGAATTATCAAATACTTTTTTTGGAGTAGAATTCATTTTTTGAAATATAACTTTTCTATTATTCATTTTTCTTTTATTAAGTAAAGGTGATTCCATTTTTTATTTTAATTTTATATTTATTTATATATATATATTTGGTAAAACGTTTAATAATTCTTATTAAAATAATTAAAGATAAATAAAGATGTAAGGTTAATAATTTTTTATTTCTTGATTTGAAAATAATTAAATAAGTGTAAAAAAATATTTATATATTTTATTATATAAAAATTAATTTTATTAATTATAAAGATTATTATTATAAATTTTACATTTTTCAAGTTGACTTAAATAATTTAAAGATTTAACATAATATGATGTAATAGAAAAAGAATCAGTGTCAATTTCATATAATTTTTTAACATTAGAATCAATAGTTTCAATTATAAATATATTTGAATTATTATTTTTAATATAACAAGAATTAATTTTAATTAAATCAAATCCTCCAATATAAGATTGACTTTTTAAATCCATCCATTGAAAAATATAACTTTCAATTCCATTTAAAAAAGTTAATTTATTAGGTCTTAAAATAAATAAAAAGTTAAAATTTTCTCCTTTAAAATTTAATTTAAATTTTCTTGGTATTGAAAGAAATTTTAGCATCTTAATTTTATCAATTTTATCATCTGTCATTTTTTTTATAAAACTTTGATATGATGTCAAATAAGGATTTTTTATATCTTTCATAGAATTAAATATTGATTGTGCTCCTGAATAAGAAATAAAGGTTGATGAATTATTATTTTTATGTATTAAATTACTGGATTGTTGTATTTCATTCCATATTTTTTTTTGATTTAATATTTTTTCTGAAAAATTATTTATTTTTATTATTGAATTTAATTCTTTTTTTTCTGATTTTTTTAATATTTTTATATATTCAATCATCATTCTTCTACTTTCTTTTTCAAATAATTTTTTATCATTAAATATATCATTTTCTAGAATCAAATACTTTTTATTTTCTTTTGTTGAATTTTTTATTGTTGATATTTTTATATTTTTTAAATCTGGGTTTTCTGTATTATATTTTTCATAAATATTTGAATTTGTTTCTGTATTTTTGCTTATTTTAATTTTATATTTATTTAAATTTATTGTTGAATTATAAATATTTTCATTATTATAATTTGAATTAGAATCTAAAACAAATGGAGAAATTACTTTTGAAGATTTACTAGTATTTAAAATCATATTTTTTGGTGAATTATTAAACGAACTTTTATATGAAAATATTCCTTTCTTAAATGGAGGATTTATATAAATTTTTAAATTATTATTTGGAATTTTTTTACTTTTTTTATCACTTAACTTATTTATGTTATTTAATTCATTTAAAGAAGATAAATAGTTTATCATATTAGTTTTATTTGTTGATTGATTATCATTTGTTGTTGATGTTGATTTATAATATTTTGACCCTATTTGATAATTTCTTGATTTTAATTCATTAATTTCTTTTTTTAGTCTAATAATCTCATTATTAATATTCATTTTCTAAATAAATTTAAAAAAAATATAATTTTTGGAATATGAATATTTTTTATTTTACTTATATTTATAATTTTTATAATATAAAATATTTATATATTCCATAATTTTATAAAATTTTTATTATACTCCATTGAAGCAATAATTATTTCATTATTTTTTCTTTCTAATTGAATACATAAACAAATTTCATTAGAATGTGCATTATATATTTGTTTAATTAATTCTAAATTTTCATCTTTATATTTATATATTGAAATAGTTTGTCCATTATAATATCCTGAACACAAAAATAAATTATTATCTTCAACAGTATTTTTAAATTTAATAATTGAATTAATTGAATAAAGACTTTTTATAATTTTAACAAATTCATATGTTGATATTTTAATTAAATAAATTCCATAATTATCTCTTCCCCCAACACCTAATATATCTTTATCTAATAAACATATATTATTATTATAATTAGCATTTGAAGAATATATTTCTTTTAATGTTTTATGATTTGAATAATCATCAATTTTCCAAAATTTTAAATTAGCTTTTTTATATTCTAATGAAACAAATTCTTTTTCATTAATAGGATAAATATTTCCAGTTTCTTCAACATTAATTTTATTAATAATTTTATAAAAATTATAATCTGTTGTTTTATCCAATTCCCATATTATTATAGTTTTATCATAAGAAATTGAAATTAAGATATTGTCATTGATTTCAATTACTTTTTTTACAATATCAGAATGTCCCTTTAAAGTTTGTTCTAATTTATATTCATTTTTATTTAACTGAATTATCTTCATAGAATTATCTGCAGAACATGTAATTATTCTACCATCTTTTAATTGATTAAATGAATTTATATAATCATTATGTAAAATAATTGACATTTGTTCTTCAAAATTATCTATATCATATATTTTTAATTCATTTTCACTATTACAAATTGCTAATCTTCCATCTTTTAATTGTTGACAGTAATTTATACTTTTTTCATTAAATATTGTTAAGAAATTATGTATTTGAATTTCTTTCATATTTTTTAGTTTTTGTATATAATTATCTCCTTCATTATATATAGTATTATAATATTCAATTTTATTTATATTTGTTAATTGACAATTTTTTAAATTTTTAATAACATAATAATTTAAATTTTTTTGTCTATTTTCATATAAATATGTATTTAATATAATTTCCCTTAATTTTATTTCTACATCATTTAACATTTTCAAATCATCAATTGCAGAATCAATAAGTGTTTTTATTAAATCTAAATTATTAATCTTCTCTTTTAATTCTTCTATTTCTTTTCTAAAATTCATTATTGTATCATCTGATAAATCAATATCAAATAAATTAATAAAATTATGTCCTTTATGAATTACTTCTTTTCTACAAAATGAACATATATTTTTTTCACATTCAATACAATATGAATCAAAAAAATTTGAATGATTTGTACATAAAGAATCATATCTTTTATAATTTATTACATCATGTTTATCACCATTTGGATGTTTATTTTGACAAATATTACATAAAAACATTTTACATTTTGAACAATAAAAAAAATTGTTTTTATCTTCTTTTGGACATTTTCCACATTTACATTTTTCATTATATAATGAATATAATTTATATTCTTTTAAATAATTTTCAAATAATTTTTCCCCTAAATGTCCATTTTCACATTTATAACAAATATATAATTGTCCTTTTTTATATTTTGTTTTAATTAAACAAATTAAATTACATTCTAAACATCTTGTAATATCATCATCACTTAAATTCACATTACTAATTCCTTTATTAGTTTCCATAATAAATTATTTCAAAAAATAAAATATTTAAAAATAATAAAATAAAATAAATTCAAATAAAAATAATATTAATTAACTTAAAAAAAAAATTTAATAAAAGCAATAATCAAAAAATAATAAAAACAAAGATAAGTAATTAAATAAATCAAATAAAAAAATAAAGAAAAAAATTTAAAAATCCTCTGAATCACTTTCTTGTTGAACTTCAACTCTAGCTAATCTAATATAAAAAGTATCTTTCTTAGGTCTAAATTTAGGTTTATAAACCCATTTACTTTTTTCTTTATTTTCTTCTTCTTTTTTATCTTCTTCATTTTTTTTATCTTCATCTTTTTTATCATCTTTTTCTCCTATTTTTTTATCTTCTTCTAATAAATGTTTATCTATACTACTCACACTTTTCTTTTTAACTTTTTTAATTTTAAACATTCCACCAATTTCTTTCTCATTATTATCATTACCTTCAATATCAATAATTTTATTTTCAATTTCCTCATTTTCTTTCTCATCTTCAAATTCTTCTTCTTCTTCTTCTTCCTTTTCTTCTTCTTCTTTTTTTTCTTTCATAATAGGTAAACCAGTTTCTGGATCAACATCTAAAATTTCAAAAGTGTCTGGATCTAAATAATCACCTGTATTAACATCTCTAGTAAAACCATTTGAAGGATCTACAAAAGTTTCAGGTGGTTTAACGTAATTAACAGTTACTTTATTATTTTCATAATCTAAGAGATTATATTGATCACTATTATTATTTTGATTATTTTCATCTGTGTCTGATTTATTTACTTCTGTATCTAATTTTGCTTTATTTACTATTACTTTTTTACCATTAATATCTTTTAATTGAACATAATGATTGTGTTCTTTATTATTTAATAAAACATCTAAATTTTGTTCATTTATTCTAAACATATTTCTATTTATATCAAGAAGACATAATGTATTATTTTTTGATAATTTATTATCTAATTTTGCTTTTTCTAATCTTAAAATATCTTTTTCACTTATTAAATGATTTTCACCAGTTATATCTCTTATCATATAATAATCCTGTGGTTTAACATATGGTTTTCTTATATTTTTTTCTCTCATTCGAGATACCATTCTACTAATACTTAATATAGAATTTTTAGGAGATGATATTTTTTCTCTAGAATTCTTTTTAATTCTATTCATTAAAGAAGAAGGAAAAACTCGATTACTTCTATAAGGTAAATTATCCTTATGATAACGATGAGCAGCAAAAGGTGTTTGTTCTTCATTTTGTAAAAATGCATCAACATTTTTAAACAAAGTATCAAAATGACTTATTTTTTGTTGTATACCTCTAATTGGTTTAGGATCATCATTAGTATCAAATTCTCCAATTCCATTAAATTCCTTTTTCTCATGTTTTGGTTTTCCATATTCTAATATTTTAGCTTTTAAAGTTAATCTCTGTAAGAAATTTTTTCTATTTTCTAATTCTTCAGGAGAAAACATTAAAATTGCAATTGAGATAAAATCTGATATTCCAATCGCATCTTTTTTACCTAAAAATTTAGCAATTTCATTCATTGAAACAGAAGAAATGGCAATTTCATTTTTATTTAAAGCACTTCCTAAAGTATTATAACTTTCACCTTCTTCAGGAAAAGTAATATTATAACTTTGTTGATTATTTAATAAATTTACAAATGCAGGATCTAATTCATCATCATCATTTTCTAAGAGACATGTTATTAAAGAATAACATGCACTTTCTATGTCATCATCATTTTTTTCTCCTAAAAGACGAAGGATTTTAAAAAAATCATTTGGCTTTAGAGATACACATGTTTCGTCTCCTGTTCTTGCATCTAAATGATCTTTTTTCATTAAGATTTTTGAAAAATCTAATCCTTCAGTTTTTGCATATTTTTTTGATATGTGACGACCGAATGATGTGTTTTCTAGTGAAGATGTCATTTTTTTATTTTTTTTTTTTTTGGGTTTTTTTATTAATTTTTTTTTTTGAAATGGTATATTTAAAAATATTATTAAATTTTATTTATTTTATTTTTTTTATTTGTTTTTTTTTTTTGTATTTTTTTTTATTTATAATATAATAAAAAGGATTAATTAATTTAAAATAATGGAAAGTGATAATGCAATATATGAAAAAAATAAGAATGTAAATAAGGAAAAAATACAATTTTATAATTTTTTAACATATTGTACAAAAAGTGAAATCTCAATACAAGAAGTTCAATTAATATTTTATTGGATAGGAATAATAGAATGTTTCACATTTTTTTTATCATTTTGTTTATTTTGTTCATACCCAAAACAATTTTGGAGAAATTGGTTTTTTATTTTTCACGTAGCAAAAGCATTTGTAGGATTTTTAATATTAAAACGTTTACCAAGAACTTCAGATATAATTTCAAAATTAGAACAATTTGAAAATTTACCTGTTTCTGAAATTCAATTAAATTTATATAAATCATATGCAAGATTAATTAGTGTTGATTCAGATAATATTAAACCTTTATTTATAGTTTATTGGTTAATAACTGGAGTAAATATTTTACTTGATATTATTATTTTTTGTGTTTTTTTACATGATTGGGGAAATATTAATTATAATTTTAGAAATATTATGTCTTTGATTACTATTAGTATTTTATTTAGTAAGATTTTATTATTTTTTAATTTTTTTTTTAGTTTGTAATTTCTTTTTCCTTGATTGGTTTATTTCTTTAAAAAATCATTTTACTCCTGATATTGTTACTTCTATTAATAATTCTGTTTTTGGAGAAATTAAAAATTTGAAAAATTCTCTTGGATTTAATAAAGTAGAACCAGAGCAACAAGTTGAAATTAAAGCAAATCAAAATAATGTATAATATAAAAAAAATAAATGAAAAAAAAAAATTAAAAAAATCATTATTTAATTTTAAAAAAAGAACTTTTTTATATTTTTTAAAAAATAATAGTTTTTTTATTTTTTTAAATATAAATAATTCATTTATTTAAATTAATTTATATTTGTTCATATGGATTCATCTAAATATATTCAATTTTTTGAAAATTTAACAAGTCCAAATAAAGAAATAAGACAACAAGCAGAAAAAGATTTAGAACAAATAAAACAACTAAAAATAGAACAATCATTCCCAATTTTTCAAGCAGGAATTTCTTCAGAAGAACCAAAAATTTCTCAATTAGCATCTTTAATGATGAAAAAAGTATATTTTGAAAATAAAGACATTAGATCAAATTTAACAAATGAACAAATTTTAAATATTAAAAATTTTCTTAAAAGTCAAATTTCATTTAATTCAAATAAAAATTGGAAAACTTTACAAAGAATTGGTGATAATTTAGCATATTTATATCAATTAAGTGATATGAAAGAATCTTTTTCTGAAATTTTATTTTGGTTTAATAGTAATGAACCTCTTGCTAGAAAATTTTCAATTTATATTATTGAATTTTTAAGTGATTTATCCTTTTTTAAAAGTGATTTAGTTCAAAGTAATCTTAATGATTTTAAAAATATGTTTATTAAAGGATTAAATGATAATGATATTCAAGTTAAAGTTTCTTCTATAAAATCTTTTTGTGGATTTTTAAAAAATTTAAATGATGATAAATTACTTGAAGAATTTTCAGAATTAATAGAAAATTTATTAAATTGTACTTTAAGTATTTTAGGAAATGATGAATTTTCAGATAAAGAAATATTAGAATCTTTAAATAATTTAACTGATTTTTATCCCAAATTTTGGAAATCAAAAATAGAAATTTTAATAGAAGTAACAGTTAAAATATCAAAAGAAAAAAAATTATCAAACAATACAAGATCATCATCTCTTGAATTAATATATTCTTTAAGTAAAATAATGCCATCAAAAATAAGAAAATCAAATAACTTTATAAATTTATTTATTCCTGAATTATTTGAATTAATAAAAGAAATAGATAATGAAAATGATATAAATAAATGGGAAAAAATAATAAAAGAAGATGAAAATGATTTAGAAGATATGTTTTATAATGTAAAAAGTGGTTTTGAAAGATTGAGTTTAAATTTAGGAGGAAAATACTTTATGGAAACAATAAATAAATATATAAAACAATATTTATTAAGTGAAAATTGGATAGAAATTCATAGTGCTTTTATGATATTAGCATCAATATGTGAAGGATGTAAAGAAGTATTTAAAGATAATTTAACAGAATTATTAGATTATATATCAAAAAGTTTAATTAATCAAAATCCAAGAGTTAAATATTCATCTTTGATTTTTTTTGAAAATTTAATAAGACAAACATCACCAGAATTACAAAGAAAATTTAGTAATAATATTTTACCAGGATTAGCAATTTTATTAAGTGATAATGAAAAGTCTTTAAAAGTAAAGTCACAAGCTTGTTCAGTTTTAGTTGAATTTTTAAGAGGTTTACTTACAGAAAATGAACAAATGGAAAATTTAGAAATTTTAAAACCTTATTCAAATGATTTAATTAAATTACTTTCTGGATTATTTGAACAAAGTTTATCTTTAAATTATCCACCTTTGCAACAAAATAGTTTAGATTGTATTAGTTTATTAGCAAATATTTTAGAAAAAGATTTTGAACCATATTATAAAAAAATTATGCCAGGATTAAAGAAATTATTTTATAATTTAAATCCAGAAAATGAATCTCAAAAAGAATTAAAGAGTCATTGTATTGAAACAATATCATATTTATTTTCTTCAATAAGTGATGATAATAAAGAATATATGAATGATTTAAAAGAAATGTCAGAAGTTTTTGCTAAATATTTAAATAATTTACAAGAAGATGATCCTCAATTAAATGCAATTTTAAATTCTTTTATTCATATTAGTTTAGCAATGGGAGATGAATTTATTCCTATTTTAGACTTTTTATTTCCTTATTTAGAAAAGTATATTAAAAATGATATTGGATTAAAAATTGAAGATGCTGATGTTGAAGAATATATTCCAGATTCTAATGAAGAAAATAATAAAGTTGGTTCTATTGTTGTTAATTTTGGTACTAATAATAAAAAATTGTCTTTAAATACTTTTGTTTTACAAAATAAAATCAATGCTTGTGAAATTTTAAATGAAATTTGTTTAAATTTAAGAAAAAGTTTTTTTCCTTATACTGAAAGATTCTTAAATTTAACTAAAACATTACTTAAATTTTCTTATAGTAGAAAATTAAGAAAAATTGCAATTAAAAGTATTTATTCATGTATGGATTCATGTGATAATGAAGAACAAAAAGGGAAAATTTTATCATATGTTGAAAAAGATATAATTGGAGTATTTGAATTTAATATTCAATCAAAATATTTTAGAGAAATTAAAAGTTATTTAAAACGATTTAGTGACTTTTGTTCTTTAATTGAAGATAAAAAATATTTTCCAAATGATTTTGTTAATAAATTATATGTTATATTAGGAAATGTTGTAAAATTAACTCAAGAAAAAACAAAAGATATTTTATCTTTAAGTAATGATGATGATTATGATGAAAATGATGCTGATGATCAAAAAGCAGATATTAATAAATTAGTTGAAATTAATAGAAGAGTAATGGAATTATCTGGAATTTTATTTAAAATTTTTGGAGAAGAAATTACTGATTTAGTTAAAAAAAATTTAGGCGATTTTTTCCTTTTTTCTTGGAAAGAAGGAATTAATTATTATGAATGTCAAAATAATAAAATTCCATTTGAACAATATATTTTAACTTCAATTTGTTTCTTTTGTGATTTAATGGAATATAGTGATATAAATACTTTTAATTCTTTTTATGATATTTTTTTACAATTATCAGATAAATCAAAAATAAATGAAGATTGTTTACAAAATATTATTTATGGTTATGGAATTATTTGTAAGAGAATGGATAAAAATCTTTTTAAAGAAAAATATAAAAGTAATATTTTATTATTTATAAATAATACTTTTGAAAGACCTAGAAATGATGGTAATGAAAATACTTATGATACTTGTATTAATGCTTTAGGGAGATATATTTTTTATCAAGGTGAAAATAATAATGATGATATTAATTTATCTAGTAAATTTATTAATTTACTTCCTTTGAAATTTGATAAAGAAATTTTTAAAAGAACTTGTAAAGAATTTTTTGAAAAAATTTTAAATAATCATCCTTTAATTATGAATGATGTTAATTTACCTTTAGTTAAAAATGCTGTGGCGAGAATAATTGATTTTAATAAAAAGGAAAATTGTCTTGATAATTTAATTACTGATTTAGTTATGGTAACTTATAGTTTAAATATAAATAATATTAATAAAGAATAAAAAATAAAAAAATTAATATACAATTAATTATAATTATTAAAATCATTTTTTTACATTAAAATTTAAAATTTTAAATTATAATAATTAAAAAAACAATTAAATATTTAAAAAATGTCTCATAAAATTATAAATGAAGAAACAAAAAATTCAATAGAACAAAATAATTCTTTTCATCAAAGATTAAATATTTCTTATAAAGATATATCAAATATAATACAATCAATGCTTGATGATCCAAATAAATTATCAAATGGTTATAAAATGTTAAGTGAAGAAGAAAATAAAATAAATTTTTATAAATTTTTACTTCAATTAGTTTTTAACTCTGAAATAGAAAAAAATAATAATAAAAAGAAATTAAGTGCAATATCATTTTTAATTTTCCTAAAAAAAAATTATTCAAAAATAATAACAAATGAAGAAAAATTAGAAATAGTTTCATATATTTTAACAAAGATTTCAAACGAAGATTATTTTATAAAGAATTTTATATC
>JAEEGK010023229.1_pt1 | contig 12949 bp, 8 predicted proteins | sample 8958771 | NCBI WGS metagenome assembly JAEEGK01 (sample SAMN16246547, study PRJNA631951) | gut metagenome | biome: gut microbiome; feature: rumen; material: SC-attached | host: Bos | place: Iran: Karaj | collected 2018-10 | reverse complement strand
GGGGCGTTGGGAGTTTCTCTATGCCACAGGTCAGAAAATGCTTGAAGCCAACTATTCCAAAGGCATAGAAAACGGAGCCTACAACTCGTACCGCGACAACGGAATTCCTTATTTCCGTGGTTTTTACATCAACGGCCGACGTGCCAACACCTGGGAGTTTTATGACGAGGCAGGCAATTTGGCCGGACGTCAGGATTTTGATAAACATTGACGTTTAGAGTTCAATCCTTGACAATTAATTCTATAGTAATGGACGTCTATCTAAATCATCCTATATACAAGATAATCAGCGAAGTCGCCGACAGAATGAAGGTCGAGACCTATGCCGTTGGCGGTGTGGTGCGCGACTATTTCCTGCAACGCCCTTGTTCGGACATCGACGTTGTCTGCGTTGGCAGCGGCATCGCTCTTGCCGAAGAGGTGGCAAAACAAATCAGCGACCATACCGAAGTGCACGTTTACCGCAATTTTGGCACCGCACAGATTCACCACCACGACGGTGACATAAACTGGGAAGTGGAATTTGTGGGTGCACGCCGCGAATCGTACAGCCACGACAGCCGAAAACCAATAGTCGAGGATGGCACCCTGGAAGACGACCAGAACCGCAGAGACTTTACTATCAACGCAATGGCTGTATGCCTGAACAGTGAACGATTCGGCGAACTTGTGGATCCTTTCGGGGGTATCAGAGACTTGAACGAGGGAATACTGCGCACACCACTTGAACCAGGCATAACCTTCTCAGACGACCCACTACGAATGATGCGAGCCATCCGCTTTGCCTCGCAACTCGGTTTCACCATAGAAGAGAACTGTTTCCAAGCTATCTGCGACAACGCCGAAAGACTGAAAATCATATCGCAGGAGCGTATCACCTCCGAACTCAACAAAATCATCCTCTCCCCTCGCCCGTCGGTGGGTTTGAAACTACTGCAGAAATCAGGTCTGATGCAAATATTCTTTCCTGAATTCTCTAAACTTAAAGGTGTGGAAACCATTGACGGACACAGTCACAAGGACAACTTCAACCACACCCTTGAAGTTGTTGACAATGTGGCAGAAAAAAGTAATGACCTTTGGCTCAGATGGGCCGCTATGCTTCACGACATAGGCAAACCTGCCACAAAGAGATACGACGAAAAAACCGGTTGGACCTTTCACGGCCACGAAGCCAAGGGAGCTCAAATGGTGAAACGCATTTTCAAACGATTAAGGCTCCCTTTGGACGCCAAGATGAGATATGTCGAAAAACTAGTACTGTTGCACTTACGGCCTATAGTTATCTCCGAAGACATAGTCACAGACTCGGCAGTGAGAAGGCTTTTATTCGAGGCTGGCGACGACATAGACGACCTGATGCTGCTCTGCGAGGCTGACATCACATCAAAAAAAGAGGAGAAAAAAGAACGCTTCCGCAAGAACTATCAGCTTGTCAGACAAAAGCTTGTAGAACTAGAAGAAAAGGATCGCATACGCAATTTCCAACCGCCAGTCAGCGGTCTCGACATTATGGAGACCTTCGGTCTTAAACCCTGCCAGGAAATTGGAATCATAAAGGATGCCATAAAAGATGCCATCCTCGACGGCAAAATACCCAACGAACGCGATGCCGCTTGGCAGATGATGCTAGAAATGGGCGACAAACTGGGACTCAAGCAGGTATGAAGCGCCTTATAGTCATAGTAGGCCCGACTGCTATTGGCAAGACTGCCGCCGCCATCGAAGTCGCGAGGCGGTTGCAGACAGAGATTGTCTCGTGCGATTCAAGGCAGTTCTATAAGGAATTGAACATTGGTGTGGCGCGTCCATCAATCGACGAACTGAACGCAGCAAAACACCATTTCATCGCTTGTCGTTCAGTAACCGAACCATACAATGTATTTGAATACGAACAGGATGCACTAAAAGTATTAAACCAAATATTTAAGTACTCAGACAGTGCTGTTGCAGTGGGTGGCTCGGGGCTATATGTCGATGCGCTTTGCCAAGGAATAAACGTAATGCCCGACCCCAAGCCCGAACTGAGAGCCGAATTAAGCGGCAAAATAGCCAAAGGCAGGCTAGACGAACTACTGCACGAATTGGAGCGTCTAGACCCCGATTATTACGCTGTAGTAGACAAGCGCAACCCTATACGCATCCAGCGCGCATTAGAGACGATTTACACCTCCGGAAAGAAATACAGCGAGCTGATAGGCAAAAGTTTACCAGAACGCCCTTTCGAAATTGTCAAAATCGGACTTAACACAGAACGCTCCATACTGAAAGAAAGAATCTACAGCCGAGTGGACAAGATGCTGGAAATGGGTCTTGTAGACGAGGTAACCTCACTTCTTCCCTATCGCAACCTCAACACACTAAACACAGTAGGATACAAAGAGATTTTCGGTTTCATCGACGGATACAAAAGCAAAGAAGAGGCAATAACCGAAATCAAAAACCACACCTGGCAGTACGCAAAGAAGCAAATCACTTGGCTAAAACGCTATAAAGAAATACATTGGGTAGAGCCAAGCGATATTCAAGGAATACTCAAAATATTGGAATACTGAACCAACAGGTCCATTCTGCGCCCTGATTGCATGAACAACAAAAAAAGGCATCCTCAATTGAGGATGCCTTTTATATTAAGAGCCTGATTTCAAATCAGACATACAGACGTTCAAGCATCTTCCAGAAATCAGGGAACGATTTAGCGACAACATCAGGATTATTTATCTGAAGTTCAGGATTGATAACCTTTAAAGCCCCAAAAGCCATTGCAATACGATGGTCGTCGTGAGAGCCGATAGTTTCTTTGTTCGAAAGCGATTCCTTCGTGAAAGGTTCACCTGCAGGGATTGTCATAACGTCATCGGAGACAGCAACTTCACGACCCAGTTTCTTCAATTCCATAGCTATACTTTCAAGACGATCGCTCTCCTTGTAGCGCAAATTTCCGACTCCTGTCAAACGGGCGTTAATACCGAGAGCGGCACAGGTTACGGCAACTGCCGGCAACAGATCAGGAGTTCTAACGAAATCCCACTCAAAACTAGTGGCCATAGTCTTCTCTCTTTTCAACTCCAGCGATTGTTCGCCCTGATTTACAGAGAGTCCCAATTTAGAATAAATGTCGCGAACAACATAGTCGCCCTGGAGACTTTCACGCGCAAGGCCCGGCAGACGCACAGGAACATTGGGCAAAAACGAAACAGCCTCGAAGAAATAAGATGCTGACGACCAATCTTTTTCTATGGACACAACATCACATTGCGGAATAGAATGCTCAACGTGATAGGTCGGAGGATTTCCCTTAAGTACCCATTGCACTTTAGCTTGTTCCATAACCCTGAGTGTCATTTCGATATAAGGTTCCGAAACTGGTGCACCAACAAGCTCTACCATACCACCCTGCGGCATAGTTGCGGAAGCAAGAAGAAGTGCAGAGGCGAACTGACTTGATATACCGCAATCAATGGCTATGCGTCGTGCAGTAGGTATCACACCCTCAATCTTAACAGGGAGAAAACCTTCCTCTCCAGTGCACACTATCGAGCATCCCGCAGAGCGAAGAGCATCGATAAGCTGCCCCATAGGACGGCGGCAAAGTTGCTCCGTACCCGTAAGCGTATGACTGCCAGGTGTTATTGCCAACAAAGCAAGCATAAAACGTGCCACCGTAGCGGCATCGCGACAATCGAAATTATGACGACGACTTCCCTTTAACTGATGCAAAAGCCTGGAAAGTTGTTGAGTATCATTGGAAGTAGAAATATTTTTAATCTTGATGCCTGTACGAGACATATAGTCAAGCATCAGCCAACGGTTCGAAAGACTCTTTGACGAAGGTAGTGTTATCTGTATCGTTTCCAACTCCATACCAAATAATTATTATTAGATAAAGTCTTATTATACAATTATTTAACCAATATTTATGACTGAAAAATTATTTTGCAAAAATACTAAAAAAAAATTACAAATAAAACCAATTGTTAAAAAAATTCAATCAAACACACATCTTATATCATTACTCATCAAATCATTATGCCATATTCCCTTATCTTTCTATAAAGCGTACGTTCGGAAATGCCAAGCTCCTGAGCTGCGGGACGGCGACGGCCACGATGATGCTCTAAGGCCCTTACAATTGCCATCTTTTCTCGGTCAGGCAGCGAGACAGGTTCATTTTCAACAATTTCAGAATCTTGAAACTCAACTTCTTCAGCACTATCGATATGTTGATGCTGGCCACCATACGACCCTGATGCCGAAATAGCTGACGGCGAAGCGCCACCACTGTCTAGCTGATAGTACTTTTCGCTATCGATATATGTCGGAATATCAGCATCGCCCTGAATATGAACTCCTTGATGTGCCAATGAAGTTATAACTTGCTTCAAGTTGTTGATTTCAGCACGCATTTCATTTATCATCTGTCCCATAGACAGTGCTTTAAGCAAAAGTTCCCTGTCAGATATGGTACTCGCGGAAGGATTGTCCTGTCTAAAGAGAACTGGAAGTTTCTCATCGGGCACATAATGCAGATAGTTGGACAGGATGTCACGCGTAATCAAACGTTCACTCTCGACCACCGCTATTTGTTCCGTAACATTCTTAAGTTCACGCACATTACCATACCAGGGATAATCCATCAGAAACTGCCTGCCGTCGTCGGACAACCTCAACAGGGGCATACCGTATTTCTCTGCAACATCGGAGGCAAACTTGCGGAAAAGAAGAACAATGTCCTCCTTACGTTCCCGCAGTGGAGGAATGGCTATAGATATCTGATTAAGACGGTAATAAAGATCCTCGCGATAATGTCCTTTACGAATAGCGGCAAGCAGGTCGACATTGGTGGCAGCCACGACACGAACATTGATTTTGCGGGCGGAAGACGAGCCTACAGGGATAATTTCGCCGTTCTCAAGCACACGCAACAACTTGACCTGCATCTGCAACGGCAATTCGCCCACCTCGTCAAGGAATATTGTGCCGCCATCGGCCTCTTCGAAATAGCCCTTCCTGTCCTTGTCGGCACCCGTGAACGAACCTTTTATATGACCGAAAAGTTCACTCTCGATGGTTCCCTCCGGGATGGCACCGCAGTTGACCGAAACAAGCTTTTTATGCTTGCGGTTAGAGTTGTCGTGAATCATTCTGGCAAAAACCTCCTTACCGACACCGCTCTCACCTGTTACAAGAATAGACAAGTCGGTGGGAGCCACTTGAATAGCCTTATTGATTGCAAGTATCAGTTTAGGGTCGTTACCTATTATATCGTATCTGTTTTTTACTGTCTGAATATCCATATGAAACAGTTAAAGTAAATATTTAAATCATATATTTCAAACATCAACTAATCACCCTGTTCAATGCAGAACCAAGTCGTTGTCGAATCTTAATTAAAGACATTTTCTGCGAAATAAGCATAAGTTTCTCATCGTCATCGGAAAGATAAGCAAACTGGCGATCAATATCATCGATTTTAATATCCAGTTTTTTTAGTTTCAAAGTGAGGATAGACTCCTCTACGTCAGTACGTATACGCTCCTCCTTAGTCGGGACGTAAATCTTCTTTTCCTTCCATTTCTCGCTGACGCTGTAATCATTCATCATCATAGCAATGACTTTCTCTCGCACTTGCTCGTCGTCACAAGTCACAAACAACTGAGCGTCAACCGAAAGGTCACCTTTATTGATATGTTCAGCATAGACATTGAAGACATACTGACACACAGGGTCAACAAAAGAGATCTGATCGCCTAACAATTCGCCCACAATCATCTGAGCCACAGTATATCTCTCCACAGCAGCATCACCGCCTTCATTTTGCGGAGCGAGGGCAATCAGCTCATTACCATAATTAAGCAACAGACTGATAATCTTATTTTCCTGACTTTGAGCCGGATTCAAGGCAAACGGAATAACCAGCTTCTGCTGAGGCTGTTCATTTATTTCTTGAGCCTCAACCTGTTTGCCATCCCGTTCCCCTGTCTCTTTCAAGTCTTTGTCGCCCGGATCCGGCTTATGATTCATTGACTCGTAAAGCTTGCGGTTCAATGTTTTAGCAAGCTCGTTTTGAAGTGTTTCTTCGGGTATGCGGAGCAGCGATGCACATTGCGTTACATATTCCGTTCGCTCCATCAGGTCGGGAACGAGGGCAATTGTACGAACGATATCGCCCAGCACTTCAGCCTTGCGTATCGGGTCGCCTTTGATGTCGGCAGCGAGTATCTTGGTTTTGAACAGAATAAAGTTCATCTCGTTATCGCGCAGATACTCCTGCAGACGAGTGGAGCCAAAAGTCTGGGCATAACTGTCGGGGTCGTGGCCGTCGGGGAAAAGCACCACGCGGACGTGCATACCTTCCTCGAACAACATATTGACAGCCCTGAAGGCTGCCTTGATGCCGGCAGCATCACCATCGTATAGCACCGTTACGTTTTTGGTATAGCGGCGCATCAGACGCACCTGTTCGACCGTCAACGAAGTGCCGCACGATGCCACAGCATTCTCAACGCCCGATTGATACATCGATATAACATCGACATTGCCCTCAACTAGATAGCACTTGTCCTGACGGGTGATAGCATTCTTGGCCTGATAGAGGCCATAGAGAATATGGCTCTTGTTATATATTTCAGAATCAGGCGAGTTGACATATTTTGCCGCCTGTTTTTCTTTCGACAGAATACGTCCGGAAAAACCCAGCACACGACCCGAGACACTGAAAATAGGGAACATCACACGACCGCGGAAACGGTCATATCCGCCACCACGCTCATTGGGTATGCACAGTCCCACATCAAATAATAGCTTGGGATTGAATCCCTGGGCGACTGCCGCTTTGTAGAAATCATCGTAACTATCACTGGAATATCCAAGTCGGAACTCCTTGATAGTCACATCGTTGAATCCGCGTTCTTTAAAATATGACAACCCTATTTCTCGGCCTGCTTGCGTCTCGTGCAGTTGTTTCTCAAAGTAGTCGCATGCCCACTCGTTAAGCATGAGCATCGCCTCACGCTCGCTTTGAGCCTGCTTCTCCTCATCGGTGAGTTCTTTTTCTTGAATCTCGATGTGGTACTTGCGTGCCAGGTAGCGTAACGCCTCGGGGTAACTGAGTTGCTCATGCTTCATGATAAAGTTAACAGCGCTGCCACCCTCACCGCACGCAAAACACTTGCATATGCCCTTAGCTCGAGAGACATAAAACGATGGACGACGGTCATTGTGGAATGGGCACAGCCCAATCCAGTTAGCCCCACGATGTTTGAGCGCCACAAAATCGCTCACGACATCCACAATGTCGGCAGCATCGATGATTTGCTGTACGGTATTATGGTCAATCATCGCTCATCAAGATTTTGTGAACAAACAACATCGGGAATAAGAGACTGGTCCACCGCCGAGATGCCGTGAAGCCGCAGTTCCATCGCATCACCCTTGAACGCATCGCGAAATTTTGTGATATCGCCGTCCATGAGACGCAACGACTCACGATAGGTTTCAACGGCCTCTCGAGTCTCGCCCTGACACAGGAGCACATGTCCGCGATTGAGCAGGTCTTGTGCTGTGGGCTTGTCATCTTGGGCTATACGGTCATAATAGTCAATCGCACGATCATAGTCACCCAGCACAAACGAGCACCATGCGATGGGACGCCATGCGCGGTGCCTTGCCCCTTCCATCAAGTCGGCCTTGAAATACTGTTGCAAGGCATCACGGGTACGGTTCATCTGGAGCAACACATGGCCAATGGTAAGCGCCAGCGAGACGTTGTCCGGGGCCAAAGATTCGGCTCGTCGGTAATAGTCAAGTGCTTCCTCGGGCTTGTCAAGATCACGGTAGCAGGCTGCCATGTGACGGATGTTCCAAACATCATCCTCGTGCAGCAACTCATAACGTTTATAATAATTGAGCGCCATCGCAGCATTGCCTGCATTCTGGTAGGCGAAACCGATTTTTTGATAGATATGGTCATCGGTAGCGTTATCCATGCTTTCGAGACGCGTGAAGCACTTGATCGCGTCCTCATTGAAACCATTCTTGAAATACAGCGCGCCAAGCAGTTCCAGTACTTTTGCATCGCGTGTGACATCGGCCAGTGGCAAGCAGTCAGTCATGTCGATGCCAGGGTCATCCATCACGGCAATAAACTCACGTCGACGTGTGAACAGCTTGAAAAACCTATACAGGTCCTGAATAAATGAGTTGATGATGCCCACGCGAGCCTTGCGCTCATCGGGCATTTCGGCCTGACGAGCCTCGTTGAGTGCAGCGTTCTGCTCTTCGAGTTGAGCCGACATGATCGAGCGTTGAGACTCGGGCAAAGCGCCAAGAGAAAGGCAGAACGAATACTTGTCGCTGTTGCACAGGTAGGGCGCGTGTTGTATCACCTCGGCCAAACCGATTTTTCCGGCTCCCAGGTTCTCGACAACAGCCGAATGGGCTGCAAAGAAGGGCAAGAACCAGTTGCTCAGGGTCTTGAAAAACGGGAAAGTCTTGAGATGAGCAAATGTGGCAATAAACACATCGCTACCCTCGAGTTGCATGGCATTGAACTCCTCGATGCGACGTGTGATGCCGCTCTGGTCAAGCCATTCCTGCCAATCAGGATTTGCTTCGATGTCACTCAGGTCAATGATTTGCGACTCCTTATCCTTGAGTTTGTCAATGATGTCAGGTCGCATGTTCATGATATTGGGAATCAAATCATTGCGAACTCGTTGCTTGATATTCTCGGTATTGCGGCTGCGAGCTAATTGCACCTGGATATTCCACACATCGCGGTCAAACTCGGGAGAGTCAATCATTGCTGCCAAACGAGTCTGTATGGCTTTGGAGGGTGCCGTGCGTTTGCGGTGAGCAATCATGCCCAACATGGCACATATCAATGCCCTGAGTTGCACTTGCGGCTCGTCTGACAGTTGATAAGCCTCCAGCAGAATGAGCATTTTGCTTTCATCATAGAATTTCATCAACCCCAAGAACAACGCAGCAATCAGCAGGCAACGTGTGTGCAACGGCAGTATGTCGCCGCTGATGCAAAGCCTCAAGTTCTTTCCGTCCTCTTGAGACAGCGGGAAAGAAGACCACACACGATTGAACAAGCGAGTTTCTATCTCCTCGGTTTTATGCAGGTGTGACAAAATGGCATGACTGTCACTTTGCTCGGGTGACGTTTGGACCAGTGACAGCAGTTTCAACGCCTCGCGGTATTCCTCAATGATGCTCAATAATGTCACATTGTTGAGTTCCCGGCGGCGCACATAGAATACCTCGGGACTCGTGGCTTCCAGCAGACCGATATAGCACTGGTCATTGAGCGTGTAGAGCGATTGGCGGATACCTGTCAGGATCTCGTCACGCTGCGGGTCCATCACGCCTTGCTCCAGATACTTGAGCATGAAGGAATAGGACATGCGCAGCCTTTCGATTTCATCGTTCAGGTCGCCTCGTCCCAATTCAGTTACCAGCTTGGTGATATGGCCAAAAGCGTCGCTCACTTCAGCACTGTTGATGCAATCGGTAGCCAGTTTGTGTATTTTGTCAATTTCTTGTAATGTCATCGGGTGTCTTGATTGTGTTTGCTTTTCTTATAGCAAATATGGTGCAAATATAGCTTTTTTTATCCTCTCAACCGAATTTTCTATTAAGTTTTGTATTGATTATAGAAATATTTCCTTAATTTTGCCGCAAATTATTAATCACAAGAAAAACGTATAACATTATGGTTATCCAACGCATTCAATCTGTTTACTTGCTGATTGCCGTTATCTTGATGGCAATATTCGCATTTTTCCCCGCATTGACCTTCACTTTTGGAGACAAAGATTTTGTTTATGGCGCCCTCGAGGCTGGCAAGGTGGGTGTTACTCACATTGACCCCTTGATGCTCACGCTCACTATCCTCATCGCTGTGTTCGCCTTGATTGACATCTTCTTGTTCAAGAACCTGCAGCGACAGATGACTTTCTGCTTCGCAACCATCATCATCGGTCTCGCCATGCTCATTGCCATTGCCGTTGTGGCCTTTATCATTCAGGGCCGTGTGGGCATCAACAACATGATGCCTCATTGGGCTCTGCTGTTCCCGTTGTTTTCCATCATTTTCCTGATGCTAGCCCACAAGGCCATGTCACGCGACAAGAAAGCCCTGCGTGATTCAGACCGCCTCAGGTAAACCAAAAGATTATTTCGCAATCAATCAACCGAGTCGCAGTTTTTGCGGCTTAAAAACGGACACCTTACTTCGATATCGCGATGATTCCTGCAATGATCATCATATTTGTGCTCGGTTATGTACTGATCACACTTGAGCATCCTCTTCACATGAACAAAGCCACTTTTGCTTTGCTCACATGTGGTATATTGTGGACTATCTACGCTCTCATGGGCCACGATCCTGACATGCACGAGGCAATCGTCATGCAGTTGGGTGACGCTTGCGAGATTGTGGTGTTCCTAATCGGTGCCATGACCATTGTAGAGATTATTGACCGCTATGGGGGCTTCTCGTTCATCACCGAGCACATCAATGCCAAGAGCAAGAGGCACTTGCTGTGGATTATCTGTTCGCTCTCGTTTGTCATGTCGGCCGTGCTCGACAACATGACGACCACCATCATCATGGTGATGATGTTGCGTCGCCTCCTCAGCGACCAGAAAGATCGTTGGTTGTTCGCTGGCATGATTGTTATCGCGGCCAATGCCGGTGGTGCCTTCTCGCCCATTGGTGACGTCACCACCATCATGTTGTGGATGGACGAGAAAGTGTCTTCGGTCGGCCTTATTATCAATCTGCTTCTGCCCAGCATTGTGGCGATGGTGATTCCAGTGTTTATCGCACAGTATTTCCTCAAGGAGGGCCGACTGCAAGTCATCACCCGTCTTGCTGACAGGAATCCCGATTTGCACGAACGTCATCCTCACTTGAGCAAGGCGATGCTTATCATCGGTGTCGCTGGTCTGTTGTTCGTTCCCATTTTCAAAACCGTTACCGGGCTGCCTCCTTTCATGGGCATCCTGGTGTCGCTGGGTGTGATTTGGGGTGTCACCGAATTCTGGGTTAAACATTTCAAGATTGACTCCAAGATGGGTGGACGCGTTTCATCGGCTTTGCACACCATTGATATGCCCACCATTCTTTTCTTCTTGGGCATCCTCATGGCAGTGTCGGCGCTTTCGCAAGTGGGCATTTTGTCCGAACTGGCCCAGGGCATGAACGAGAATCTGCATGAGCCTGTGCTCATGACCTCTATCATTGGCGCCCTGTCGTCCATCGTTGATAACGTGCCTCTGGTTTCGGCTTGCATTAAGATGTTCGAGAACATGGCACCCGCGGGAACCGTTGACCCCTATCTGCTCACATTTGTTGAGGATGGCCTTTTCTGGCACTTGCTCACCTTCTGCGCCGGTGTGGGTGGTTCACTGCTGATTATCGGCTCGGCTGCCGGTGTTGTGGCTATGGGTATCGAGAAAATCCAGTTCTTCTGGTATCTCAAGAACATCACTTGGCTTGCCCTTATCGGTTATATCGCCGGCATCGCCATTATCTATCTGGAGAGCCTGTTGCCGTTCTTCATGCAAGTGGGAGGTTAGCAATCCCCGACTTATTAAGACAAACAAAATCCCGCCGCAAACGATGTGACGGGATTTTGTGTTTTTACTCTACCGAGGACAGTTTATATCATTGATTAGGCTGGTCCTCATCTTCTTCATGCACGAGGCTTTTAGCACGATAGGTCCAGCCGTAATGCTTATAGATTTCAGCTAAACGCGGCAGGCGTGCTTTGAAATCTTGGTAATCCTTCTGCTCAGATGGCAACCATTGCACTTCGGCGAGAGCGGCCATGCGGGGCAGCACCTGATACTGTATTTGTGGCTCGCAAGTGATGTATTCGGTCCACACATTGGCTTGCACGCCGATGATGTGGCTACGCTTGTCGGCAGGAAGGTCGGCGGCGACAGGCTCAAAGTCATAGACCTTTTTGAGCGTATTACAACCGCCAAAGGCCATCGGTTCATTCCAAGTCTTGCTGGTCTGGTAGTAGTCAAAGTATAAGGGTCCAACAGGTGTCATGATCACGTCATGCCCCAGTTTGGCACCTTCGGCACCAGGTTCTGCACCTCTCCACGACATGATGGTCGCCGAAGTGTTCACGTCGCAGCCCAACAGTTCATCCCAACCGATGATGCGTCGCCCGTGTTCGGTGAGGTATTGCTGCACTTGCGTCGTGAACCAGCCTTGCAAGAGCGCCTCGGCACTCTGCTTGTCATTAGCCTTGAGACCCAGGTCACGGATGCGTTGCTGGCACAGCGGACATTCCTGCCAGCGCACACGAGGCGATTCGTCACCGCCGATGTGGATATACTCACTGGGGAAGAGTTGCATCACCTCGTCGAGGACATCCTTGACAAACTGGAGCGTATGGTCTTTACCCACGCACAGGATATCATCGGTCACACCCCACAGGGTCCACACCTCATAAGGACCTCCTGTGCATCCCAGCTCGGGATAGGCGGTCATGGCTGCCACCATGTGGCCGGGCATGTCAATTTCAGGGATAATGGTGATATAGCGATCGGCAGCATAGCGGACGATGTCACGAATTTCCTCTTGCGTGTAGAATCCGCCATAGCGGATACCGTCGTTTACCGGAGAATTGTGACCCAGGGTAGTGCCGTTGCGCCAGCCTCCCACCTCGGTCAAGCGGGGATATTTCTTGATTTCCACACGCCAACCCTGGTCATCGGTCAGGTGCCAGTGCAGACGGTTCATGCCATGCAGGGCCATGATATCGAGGTAACGCTTTACCGTCTCGACCGTGAAAAAGTGGCGCGAGCAGTCCAGGTGCATGCCACGATAGGGGAATCGGGGTGAGGACGAGACCTGGGCAGCAGGCAGGTTAACCGAAGCGAAGGTCCCGACAGGCAGCGCCTTGCGCAGCGTCTGCAG
>JAEEGK010023223.1_pt1 | contig 12950 bp, 8 predicted proteins | sample 8958771 | NCBI WGS metagenome assembly JAEEGK01 (sample SAMN16246547, study PRJNA631951) | gut metagenome | biome: gut microbiome; feature: rumen; material: SC-attached | host: Bos | place: Iran: Karaj | collected 2018-10 | reverse complement strand
CCAGTGAACTGAGCAGCACGAAATTGTCGTCGCCCAACTCGGGAATCGGCATCACCAACTGGCCGTGGTACTTACGCGTGTTACAATCAACGAGGGTCGTCGAGTTGTACACACCGGCACGGTTCGTCCGAATCATCTCTTTCTGAAGCGAGCGCTCCAGATTAACAAGCACTGTCTTGTCAAAATTCAGATAACTCATGATGTGATTTAATATTAAGTAAGATTAATTGTAAATTCTTTGATACGTTGCTCCTCGGATTTCTTGCAAACCAGCAGGGCGCCTCTCTCCTCCACAATAATCATATCGTTCACGCCTTGCACAATCGCTACTTTTCCCGGCTCGAGCACTACAATGTTGCCTTCTGCCTCATGGTAATGGGTCTCGCTGTGCAGACTGACATTGCCATGCTCGTCTTTCTCGCTTAACTCATACAACGAACCCCATGTACCGAGATCGCTCCAACCGAAACTGCTCGGCAGCACATATACATTGTCCGCTTTCTCCATGATACCGTAGTCGATGGAGATGTTCGGGCATTTGGGGAACATCACCTCGATGAAATCTTCCTCTTTGTCCGTACCCATCAGCAACTCGCCCTCTCTAAATCGGTCGGCTACCTCGGGCAGCAGATAACGGAAAGCCTCACTGATCGTCTGCAGATTCCAAACGAAGATACCGCTGTTCCAGAGGAAATCACCGCTCTCCAAGAACACTTTCGCCATCTCCAGATTCGGCTTCTCCGTAAAGGTCTTCACCGGATAGATGCCGTCTTCAAACATGTCCGGCTGACGTTGAATATAGCCGTAACCCGTCTCCGGTCGGGTAGGCTGCATACCCAGCGTCAAGATGGCTTTGTTTCGACTTGCAAAATCAAACGCCTTCAGAATCGTTTGGCGGAACTTCTCCTCTTCGAGGATCAGGTGGTCACTCGCAGCGACCACAATATTCACCTGCATCTCCGGTCGACTCCAGTCGATATCCTGGTAATTGGGCAAATTGCTGTTGCCGCCTTTGATCTTACCCGCCTTCGCAAAACCCTCGTATTGCTTCCCTTCGTCTTTGGTAAATCCATAGGCTTTCTGCAGACAGATAGCGCGAATATGCGAGGTGGCGTACGCAATACACGGCGCCGTGTTACGACGCGCCGGCTCACAAAGAATCTGCCCCTCGTCCAAATCGGGAATCTGCTCCAGAATCGTCTGCTTATACATCACGTTCGTCACGATGAACATATTCTCGATCGGAACGATCGGACGAAAACGATCCACCGTCATCTGCAATAAACTGCGACCCGTACCGAAGAAATCCAAGAACTGTTTCGGCTTATCTGCCCTGCTGTACGGCCAAAAACGGCTACCAACGCCGCCCGCCATGATCACGCAATAATTGTTGTTTTTAGCCATGCTTTTGAATATTTGGCTGCAAAGATACGAATAATTTTTTATATATGCAAGCGCGCGCGCATTTTATTTAGGAAAAAGTATCTTTTTGTTCAAAAAGTACGAAAATAGTTGTGTATGTCATTTCTTTTAACTACTTTTGTGACCAAAATGCGGAGAATGCGAAAAATATTGCTTATCATAGGAGTAGGGTTGGCTTGGATGTCCTGCGGTCGGGTCTCGACCCCACGTCCGTACGGATACTATCGGATCACCACGCCGGATACGGCCTACGTGCCTTTCTCGGCGCAATATGCACACTATCCGTACGATTTCGCCCTTTCCCGAAATGCCGTGGTCAAACCCCGTGCGGATGTCTCTGAACCCTATTGGATCAATATTTTTTACCCCGCGCTGGATGCTACGATTCACTGCTCTTACAAGCCGGTGAACCACAACCTGCGCGAACTAACCGACGATGCACTTGAGTTTGTGTATCGGAACGCCTCGTTCGCTTCGGCGATACCCGAGAGTGACTACACCCATCCCGAAGCCCGCGTCTATGGCGTGCTCTTCGATCTGGAGGGTAATACCGCTTCGTCCTGCCAGTTCTTTGTAACCGATTCCACGCACCATTTCTTCCGAGCCTCGGTGTATTGCAACTGCCCGCCGAACGCCGATTCCTTGGCGCCCGTTTACGAATACCTCCGCAAAGATGTCATCAAAATGGTAGAAACGTTTGAATGGAGATAAACAAGAAACATAGTTTGGCATTGTTATTGGATCCGGAAAAAGCGAATCTGGACGCTCTTCCGATCTCGGAGACTTGTCATCCCGACTATCTCTTTGTCGGCGGTTCCACCGGCGGTGACACGACGGACTTTGTTCGCCATCTAAAATCGCTAATCGCTAATCGAAAATCGAGAATCCCCATCATTCTCTTCCCCGGAAATTCGTCACAATTTACCTCGGAGGCGGATGGCATCTTGTTCCTCTCGTTGCTCTCCGGAAAGAACCCGGAATACCTTGTGAATCAGCAGATTAAGTCGGCGCGGGCAATCCGTGATTCGCAACTGGATTTCGTCCCAACGGCGTACATCCTCATCGACGGCGGAGTAGAGACCTCCACCATGCGCGTCACGGGTACACAACCCCTCGATCCTCACGACATAGACACGATCGTGGACACCTGTATCGCGGCAGAACTGATGGGCAAGAAAGCGATCTATCTGGAGGCGGGTTCGGGTGCTATTCATCCTGTCTCGCCGGAGATCATCCAAGCCGTGCGCTCCCATACCTCCGTTACCCTCATTGTGGGTGGCGGAATCCGTACACCCGAAGCGATGAACGCCGCCTACAACGCCGGCGCAGACATCGTCGTCATCGGAAACCACTTCGAGTCCCATCCCGAGGACCTCGCAAAATTCACTAGTTCTCCTAGGACTCCTAGGACTCCTAGTGTTCCTAGTTCTTCTCCTGAGGATGAGCGATATATGCGAATCGCCTTAAGCGAGGCGCATAAAGCGCTATCCTCTAACGAGATCCCCATCGGTTGTGTCATCGTCTCGCAAAACCAAGTCATCGGGCGCGGGCATAACCTGACCGAGATGCTCGAAGACGTCACCGCTCACGCGGAGATGCAGGCCATCACGGCCGCCACCCGGACGCTCGGCGGCAAGTACCTGCCCGATGCCACGCTCTACGTCACGGTCGAACCCTGCCCGATGTGTGCGGGAGCTATCGGTTGGGCGCAGATCAACCGCATCGTCTATGGTGCACCCGATCCCAAACGCGGTTACACCACCTATGCCCCGCGGGTCTTCCATCCCAAAGCAACCGTCACGGCAGGTGTCCTCGAAGACGAATGCCGCGCCCTCATACAAGAATTTTTTAAATCCAAGCGATAAATGCAAATCTCAAATCTTAAATCACTCATCACCAATTACAAATACACCCCGGCGGTGCTCCGTTTGAGCTGCTTTGCCATCCTGGCTGCCGTCCTCGTGCTTATGTTCCCGCGTTACAACAACGCCTTCCGCTATCATTACGAGATTGGTAAGCCCTGGGGTTATAACACCTTGACCGCCGATTTTGACTTCCCGATCTACAAGACCGAGGATCAACTGGCGACGGAGCAGACCCAACTGCTTTCCACCTTCGCACCTATCTTTAATTATATCCCGCGCGTGCAACGCGAGGTGAAGGTGGTGTCGTTGGAGACGATGGATTGGTTGCAGACCGAGGGCTACACGCGTATCACACTTCAGCAGAAGAAATACCCGCTTTCAGAGGTCTATACGCCCATGACAGCGCATAAGAAATTCGGTTATGACTGCGCGACCAACCTCGTGCTGGATACCGCGCGCACCGAGGACATGCGTGCCAAACTGCTGGCGACCCTCTCGCCCACACAAGGACTCGTTCAGAAAGGCGAGAAGATCATCGACAAAGGTGAGGTGGTAACCGAGCGCAATTATCAGATCCTGCAGTCCCTCCGCCGCGCGTACGACGATGAGTCGCTGGGAAACAAACAGCGTACGCTCTCCATCCTCGGCGAGACGATGTTGGTGACGCTTTTCCTCTGTCTGTTCGTGGTCTATCTGTATGTTTTCCGCCGCTCTTACCTGCGCTCAACCTCCACGGTGTTGTTCTTCTGCCTGCAGATGTTTATCGTCATTGCGTTGGCTTGTCTGGCGCTGCGTTTCGGCCTGTCGGTCTACCTCATCCCCTTCGCTTGGGTGCCTATCCTGACGCGTGTCTTCTTTGACTCCCGCACCGCCCTCTTCCTGCATTTCACAACCATCCTCATCACGTCGATTGTTGTGCCTGCGCCGGTAGAGTTCTTCTTCATCCAGATCGTGGTCGGCATGGTGGCTATCTCCTCGCTGGGTGACATGACGCGCCGTGCCCAACTCGTGCGGACCGCCGCGTGGATACTCCTCGCGCAGATCATCGCTTATACCGCGATCACTTTCGCCCAGACCGGCGCGTGGTCGTCTATCGATCCGTGGATGTACCTGCATTTCACGATCTGCGGTCTGCTGACAGTCGGTTGCTACGGTCTGATCTACGGTTTCGAGAAACTCTTCCGTTTCATCTCATCCATCACGCTGGTCGAACTCACAGATATCAACTCTGAATTATTGCACACCCTCGCCGAACGTGCTCCGGGTACGTTCCAGCACTCGATGCAGGTGTCTAACCTCGCGGCGGAGGCAGCCAAGGCCATCGGTGCCAACGCCCTGCTCGTGCGAACGGGGGCACTCTACCACGATATCGGTAAGATCACCGACCCGCTCTACTATGTAGAGAACCAGACCGGCGTGGAGAACCCGCTCCTTAAGATGGATCCGCGTGATGCCGCACAGGTGGTGATGGCGCATGTGACGGAAGGAGAGAAAATAGCCCGTCGCAATCACTTGCCCGAAGTGGTCATCAATTTCATCACTACCCACCACGGTACGTCCCTCGTGCGTTATTTCTACAACACCTACTGCAACGCCCATCCGAAGGAGCAAGTCGATGAGTCGCTCTTCCGTTATCCGGGGACGAAACCCAGCACAAAAGAGGGCGCTATCCTTATGATGGCCGATGCCATCGAGGCACGTTCGCGCAGCCTCGATAGCTTCACCGAAGAATCGATTGCCAAGGCGGTTAATCAGATGATTGATGCCCAGATAGCCGACGGCCAGTACGCCGAGACACCGCTGAGTTTCAAGGATGTCGAGGACATCCGTCGCGTCTTCACCGCTCGTCTCATCGCCATGAACCATCACCGCATATCCTATCCATCGTTGAATCAATAAATATAAAGTATTTTTGGTATTTTTGGATGATTGATTTAAATTTTATCTATGTTTATCTCTGATTATTTATATGGAATTTGTAAAATTCAGAGGATTTATTTGGAAAAGTGATCGTTAAATTTATTTAAAAGAGCAGTTTTCAAAATAAAGGCTCAAGTACGCAGTACTATAAATAATCAGGGTTTTATCTGTTTTTTTATTTACTTAATTTATTCTAAAAATCAATCATCTATTTTTAATATAATTTTTCTTTAATGAATAATAAATACCCTCTATATTTAGCGCCGATGGAGGATGTTACCGATCCTGCCTTCCGCAAGCTCTGCAAGCGTTACGGCGCGGATCGTGTCTATACGGAGTTCGTGAACGCCGATGCCCTTGTGCGCGACATCGCTTCCACGACCCGCAAGCTCACCATCCATGATGAGGAACGACCCGTGGCGATCCAGATCTACGGTCGTGAACCCGAGTCGATGGCAGAGGCCGCCCGCATCGTCGAGACCGCCAAACCTGACTTCATCGACATCAATTTCGGTTGTCCGGTCAAAAAGGTCGCAGGCAAAGGCGCCGGGGCAGGACTGCTTCGCGATGTGCCCAAGATGCTCGAGATCACCAAAGCTGTCGTCAACGCCGTGCAAACACCGGTCACCTGCAAAACCCGCCTCGGATGGGATGAGAACTCGCTCTACCTTGAGGATGGAACGCCCTTCATCGTCGATCTGGCGGAGCGGCTCCAGGACTGCGGCATCCAGGAACTCGCTATTCACGGCCGAACCCGCTCGCAGATGTACCGCGGCGAAGCCGATTGGACGCTTATCGGCGAGGTGAAATCCAATCCGCGTATACACATACCCATTATAGGAAACGGAGACGTGTGCACTCCCGAGCGCGCGAAGGAGTGTTTCGATCGTTACGGCGTCGATGCGATCATGGTCGGCCGTGCCACCTTCGGTGCACCCTGGCTCTTCGCCGAGATGAAAGGCCTCCCCGCTCCGAAAACGATGGCGGAGAAGGTAGCTGTCCTCAAAGAACACGTCCTCGCCTCGATCGCCTGGTGCGGCAACGACGAACGCAAAGGTATTGTCCATTCGCGGCGTCATTTTGCGGCTTCGCCGGTCTTCAAAGGCCTCGATAACTTCAAGCAAACCCGCATCGCCCTCCTCCGCGCCGACACCCTCGATGAGGTTTTTACCATCATGGACGACATCGTCGCTCAGTGGGGAACTAACAATGAATAAAAAAATATTTTTGGTATTTTTGGATGATTGATTTAAATTTTATCTATGTTTATCTCTGATTATTGATTGTAATCTCGGTAGAGATGAAGATTGTTTTGGAAATGTTCATTGCAAATTTATTTGTGAATGAATGTTTACAAAATAAGATTCAGGGGTACGTAGTACTAAATCAATAATCAGTATTTATCTAGTTTTATTTACTTATAATGAGAAAATTCTTCGATTCCAACGCGTTATGGTTGAGCATGCTCATCGGAGCGGTCTTTTACCCCTGGCTCCTGCCCCTCAAGCCCATCCTCCCTTGGCTCATTTTCTTCATGCTCTTCTTCACCTTCTGCAAGGTCAATCCCCTCGATCTGCGTTTGCATAAATGGCATGGAGTCGTACTCGCCGCACAACTCATTTTCAGTCTCGCCACCTACCTCCTGACCCTCTATCTCTCGGGCGATCCGGTCCTCGCGCAAGGCCTGCTGATGTGCTTCATCATGCCGACCGCCACCGCCGCACCGATTATCGCCGGTAAGATGGGTGGTTCGATACAAAACCTGACGACATTCACGCTCCTCTCTAACTTCGCCACGGCCATCATCGTACCCGCTACTTTCCCGCTCATCAACCCCGCCGCTGACATGACTTTCTGGCCGGCCTTCCTGCTCATCCTATCCCGCGTCGCTCCCCTTTTACTGGGACCCTTCTTCAGCGCGTGGTTAGTCCGTATTATCTATAAATGGCGTACGAAAAATGAGTTCGTTTTGCCGGTCAAAATAGCGGTAATCCCCTTTTATTTGTGGGTAGCGAGTATCGTGGTTCTCTCTGCTGTGGTGACAGAAACAGTTGTGGCAAACTTTGAGGTTTATCTATCATCTATCATCTATCTTCTAATTGCCTCCTTCTTTATCTGCCTGCTCCAGTTCGGTCTCGGTAAGCTGATCGGCTACTGGTTGCCGGCTCCGAGCAAAGGACGCGACTATCAGGACGTACTCATCAACCCCGCGGCGGCACCGAAAAACATGAACGAGGTCTCGTCCATTACCGCCGGTCAGGCGTTCGGACAGAAGAACACATCCCTCGGTGTCTGGATGGCGCAGACCTACCTCGATCCTCTTTCCGCCCTGGGGGCCGCGGCATATATCATCTGGCAGAACCTCTTCAACTCTGCCCAACTTTTCTTCGTCGCACATAAAAAACCAAAATAATTGCAAATTTATTTGCACAGGTCAAAAAAAAGTTGTACCTTTGTGCCGGATTTGAAAAACATTGATTTTATCAATTATATAACTAACTTTTTTGTTTAACTAAATTTTTAAAACTATCATGAGAAAATTATTCTCTTTAATCGCTGCCGTGCTCTTCGCAGGTAGCATGATGGCTGCCGAAGAGTCTGTTGATTTCTCGGCTCAAGGTTACACCAACGGTCAAGAAATTGCTTCGTACGTTGGCACGCACTTCTCTGTAGCTTTCGACAAAGGAACAAACTCCAACAGCCCGAAGTATTACACTTCCGGTACAGCTATTCGTTGCTATGGTAGTAACACATTCACGGTATCCAGCTCTGAGAATATCGTTAAAATTGAGTTGACATTCGGTTCGAGTGATGGAACTAATGAAATTACTGCGGATCAGGGTGAATTCTCTGTAAATGAATGGAATGGTTCTGCAAATTCTGTTGTATTCACGATTGGTGGTACAAGCGGTCAACGTCGTATCAAAGGTATCAAGGTTACCACGGGTGAGGCTCCGGCTGTTGCTGCTCCGGTTATCGCTGGTGACTTAGTCTTCTTCGATTCTACAATCGTTACGATGACGTGCGCTACCACCGATGCGGACATCTATTACACAACGGATGGTATTACTGATCCTAAGTGTGATTGTTCTGCTGCTCCGGAATACACGGAAGCGTTTGTTCTCAAGGCTACCACTACCGTAAAGGCTGCCGCTTATACCGGCAATGACTGGAGTGCTGTTTCCGAGAAGACCTTCACTAAGGCTCCTGAATTTGCTTCGTTTGAGGCGCTTGTAGCTGGTGAAGTAGCTGATAAGACTAAGATCAAGGTTTCGTTCGAGAACTTGGTAATTACTGATTTCTATGAGAGCAGTGGTGATAATCCCCAACGTAAGGGTATCTACTTCAATGTAGGCGGGGTAGAGTATGAGATTTACAACTCTTCTGCTGTTGTTCCTGAGGCATGGGAAGAAGGTGGTAAGGTTTCCGGTACGATTCGTGGCGAATGGCAACACTATGTAAATCAAAGCAAGGGCATTGACATCTGGGAAGTTGTTCCGATGGCTAATGGTTGGGCTTGGACTGAGCTGACCTATGAGGCTCCGGCTGCTGCTGGCTGCGACTGGGACAATATCGAGTTCCTCGGTAATGGTTCGGGCGTTGACGCTTACACCAACCGCTTCAAAGTATGCGCTGATCCCGCTCCGTCAAGCATCGTAAACATCCAATCGAGCTTCGGAACCGAGCCGGGTATCTATGTAACCTTCCCGGGTGCAGCATGGGGCGAGATCTCTCTGCCGGAGGATAAGTACGCTACCCAAGGTGCAGGTATGCTGCTCTATGTTTCTGCTTTCTTGTATGACGCTGAGACCGAAGTAACGATCGTTAATGGTGACGTTACCTACACCCTGACGATTTTCAACGCTAATCCGGAGGAAGCTCCTGCTCAACTGGTTGCTGTTAGCGAAGAAACAACTTGGAATTTCTCGAAGATTGCTGCAAATACCTCGAATGCATTATACAACAACGATGGTATCCAACTGACCGATGAATCAACACCGAGCAAAAACGATGAGGTTATCTATGCTGAATATACAAGTGATTTCATGACGCTTGATGCAGCATTTGATGGCGCTTCGATGGCATTCAAGGGTGAGTATCCTATTCGCAAGAATAAATACTGCCAGGCTGGTACCCTTCACTTCAAGGCTGCTGTGGCTGGTAGCATCGAAGTTAAATTCTCGGATACCGGTTCTAAAGCAAGTGCTACAGCCGTTAAACGCTACCTGGTTGTTAACGGTGAGCAAACTGAGTATTGGACCTCTCGTGAGAATAATGGCGAGACGGATCCGTACGCTGCACGACTGGATGTAGTTACAGACGCTATCGCTGTTCCGGCTGGTGATGTTACAATCACAGGTTCTTCTGCAATCGTTGTTTATTACGTTATCTTCACTCCGAGTGGCGCTACCGCTATCAGCAACACCGCTGCTGAGGCTAAGGCTGAGAAGATCATGCGCAACGGTATGATCCTCATCGTTAAGGGTGACAAGACCTACAACGTAATGGGTCAGATTGTAAAGTAATTACAAACAAATCCATACAAAAAATGACATGCGCACTTGCGTGTGTCATTTTTTTTGTTTCTTTATTCAAAGGTCAACTCATTGTCGAGAAAGCAGGCGTGCGGTATAATGCGCAGGGATCTGTAGTAGGATATTAGTAGGTGATTAGTAGGTGATTAGTAGGTGATTAGTAGGTGATTAAAGGGACCATCACGCGACCATCTACATACGTCCTTATCACATCCTCACCACCTAACGCACACTTTTTTATTAAAAAATGCAAAAAAATGTCATGCGCGCTTGCGTGTGTCATTTTTTTTTCGTATCTTTGCGGCGTATTTTGAATAATAGGGTCTTTTAGACGCTACTATACACGAAAAACTATTAATTAACTCAATTGTTTAACTAAAATCAAAGTATCATGAGAAAGATTTTTTCTTTATTGACTGCAATTCTCTTTGCAGGCTCCATGATGGCTGATTCGTTTGCACCAAAAGCATTGGCAGACATTACTGCTGATGACGTGGTTATTGTTACAATGACCAATGCGAATGGTACGTACGCATTAGCTAATGACAAAGGTACATCTAACCCTCCTACTGCAGTGCCTGTAACTGTAACGGATGGCAAAATCTCCACTGACGCAACAACTATTTTGTGGCAGGTGGTTAAAGATGGTGACAGCTTCATGCTCAAAGCAGGAGAAAGTAACCTGTATTGTACCAACACTAACAATGGTGTGCGTGTAGGAACTTCCAATGGCGTTTTCACCATTAGCAATGATTATTTATGCTGCACTTCGACGAGTTCGAACCGTTACCTTGGTGTTTATAGCAGCCAAGATTGGCGTTGCTACACTACGATCAACAGCAACATTTCCGGTCAAACTCTTGCTTTCTATGTAAAGGAGGGCGCAGCTCCTACTACCAAGTACTACATGAAGAACAACTGGAATTTAGGTGACTGGACTTGGAAAGAGATGACCAAGGACGGCGATAACTACAAATTGGAGAATGTTGTTTTTGGTGGTACAGGCGTGAACTACAACACCTCTGAGTCTGATCAAGGCGCAACCTGGGTTCCTGTAGCTGACATCGCATGTGACAACCTCGCTGCAAAAGACACCGTTAACTTTGTGCTCAATCCTGCTGCAGGTACTGTTACCGCTACTATCGTTGGCAAGTATGTTGAACCGATTGATCCTCAAACAAAGGACATCCAAGTTGTTCCGGGCGCATGGGCTGATTACAAACTCGCTGCTTGGGCTTGGGAAGGCTCAGGTGAAGGTGCATGGTATCCGGTAGCAGAGAAGAACGAGCAAATGATTGCTGAGATTCCGGCTGCTGCTGATCATATCATCCTTGTTGCTTTTGAAACTACCGTAGAAGAGTTTGATTGGACTGTCAAGGTTGCTCAGACGAGCAATCAAGACATCGATGCCTGCGGTGTGATTTACATCAACAACGGTAACCCGACTTGGTGCCAACCTGCTGAAATTGTGGCAGAAGTCTATACGGTTGCTGGTTCTTCTTCGATTCTCGGCGTAGAATGGGATACGGAAGCAACTGAAAACGATATGACGCTCAACCCCCAAACCGGTGTCTATACATTGGTTAAGGAAGGCCTGACGCTCGCAGCGTTCAGTTATCCGTACAAGGTGGTTAAGGATCACGCTTGGGGTACAGGTCAATTCCCGACTGGTAACGATAACATGCTCCTCGAAATTACTGAGGCAGGTGTTTATACGGTTACCTTTACGTACAAACCGGGTATCTCGCTGACCGCTGAGGCTGTGAAGACAGGCGATGCAGAGATCGAGAGACATTATCTCGTTGTTGGCCAAGGTATGGTTGCTAATGGAGAAGACTGGAATAATGATGCTGAGGCCAACTTAATGACCACTGCTGACGAAGGTCTCACCTACACGCTGACAATCGCTGACCTGCAATTAATTGCAGGCACGGATTATCGCTACAAGATTGTCGAGAAGGGTACATGGGATGAGTACTTCCCGAATTTAGGAGGCCCAGACGCTACCTTCTCGGTGGCTACTGACGGTATCTACACCATTACTTATGTGTACACCGTTGGTACTGCTCTGTGCGAAGTACAGACAAATAGAACCGGTGACCTGCCGGAGCCGGAACATACAGACGGTTACTACATCATCGGTAAATTCGCCGGTGTAGAGGATTGGACAGTAGCAGGCTTGACGGAAGCTCACCGCTTCATTCTGCAAAACGAGACAGAAGAAGGCGCATTCTATCAGTTGACGAATGTTCCTCTGGCTGTAGGTGATAGCTTCAAGATTGTTCAAGTTTATCATGACGTCATCGTTCGCACGTGGCCGGAAGGCTCGACCGAAGGCGCTGTGATCGATGCGAACCATGCAGGCGAAGCAAAGACGATTTATCTGAGCTTCTTGACAACCGGTAAATGGTACTACGCTGTAGAGCCGAACATCTATGATGGATACTATCTCGTAGGTAACATCGGTGGCGTTGAGACATGGACTCCGGTAGCAGCAAACCGCTTTGAAGAAGCTGAGGCAGAGGGCGAGTACCTCCTCCACTACACGCTCACTGAGAACGATCGTATCAAGGTTGGATACGCGTATAATGGCGTCATCACCACTTGGTATCCGGATGGTACAGACAACGAGTATGTTGTTGACGCTAACCACGCTGGTGAGAAGGATATCTACTTCCGCCCGATTTACAAAGCAGAGTGGGAAGAGTTCGGTGGCTACTTCTGGATGGGTGCAAACGTAGTTCCTGTTAACCCGTGGGAGACTTGGTTCACCGGACCGGACAACTGGGATGGCGAGACTCAGTCCAACCTTGTTTGGGATTCTGAGACAGACAAAGCTACTGTGAACATCATGGTAAATAAGAATGCTCAATGGAAAGCTCAGGTTAAGTATCATGGTCCTGCATCTGAACCGAATAAGTTCTACCACGTTGGTGCGAAGATGAAAGCTAATCACGCTATCGGCGGAGTTACCTTCAAGTGGGAAGACAACACCGGTTATATACTGAACGAAGCGATTGCTCTCGAAGCAAATACCGAACTTGTTGTTGACTATCCGCTCGTTCATGCTACTGGCGCTGGTAATGGTGTACTTGTGTTTGACTTCGGTTTCTCTCAAGCTGGTGACATCATCGAGATCTCCGATGTAGTAATCGAAGAAGTAGAGGCTCCGGAAATCAACCTCGAGGACGGTTACTATATCATCGGT
>JAEEGK010023222.1_pt1 | contig 12950 bp, 7 predicted proteins | sample 8958771 | NCBI WGS metagenome assembly JAEEGK01 (sample SAMN16246547, study PRJNA631951) | gut metagenome | biome: gut microbiome; feature: rumen; material: SC-attached | host: Bos | place: Iran: Karaj | collected 2018-10 | reverse complement strand
ATCCCCAATCCCCATTTTTATATAATTTTTATATATTTAAAGAAATGAATAAAATATAAAAAATATTAATAATTACAATAAAAGTTTTTCAAATTATTAATAATAGCTATCTTTTACGAGGAAAAAAAATATAAATAATGAATTAATATTGTAACAAAATTAAAAAATATTAAATTTAAAAATTTAAAAATTTATTTAAAAATAAATGAATAAAAATTCTAAAAGTTCAAAAAAAACAAGAAGTAAATCAAAATCAAAAGATAACACTGAATTAAAAAGACCATTAAATCCATATTTACTTTTTTCTGCAGATTACAGAGCAGAAAGAGAAGGAGAAAAAATACCAGCTAAAGAAATAGGTGAAGCTTGGAATGAATTATCTTCAAAAAAGAAAAAAAAATATGAAGAGATTTACCAAAAAAATAAAGAAATTTATGAAGAACAAATAGGAAAATCTCAAAAAAGTAAAAAAAAAAATATAGTAGATGATGATAATGAAGAAGAAGAAAATGAAGAAAAGGAAGAAAAGGAAGAAAAAAAAACTTCTAAAAATAAATCATCTAAAGCTTGTAAAAGATCTTATAAAAAGAGTGAAAATAAAAAAAGCAAAATGAAATGTGATTGTGGAAGTTGTGATATTTGTAAAGAACAAATAAAAAAAGAAAAAAAAGAGAAAGAGAAAGAGAAAGAAGAAAATGAAGAAGAAGAAGAAGAAGAAGAAAAAAAAGACAAAAAAAAAGAAGAAAAAAGTGATAAAAAAAAAGAAGAAAAAAGTGATAAAAAAAAAGAAGAAAAAAGTGATAAAAAAGAAGAAGAAAATGATGATGATGACGGAGATGAAGATGATGAATAAAATTAAAATAAAATAAAATTAGTTTATAATAAATATTTTTCATTAAATTTTTTTTTCATTTATAAAAAATGGTAAATATGTAAATATACATTTAATTAATTATTTAATTTTTTAAATAAAAAAAAATCTTTTTTATAAATAATAACCATTAAAAATAATATAATAAAATAAAAAAAAATATGAAAGATCCTCGAATCTTAATTATTCTAATAATAAACTCATTAGGAATTCTAACAATATTTATTTGTTCAATATTATATTTAGTATTTTCATCATTCTCAACATCATTTGTAGATGAATTAACAGAAAATTTTCAAAGTACTCCTCTTTTCACTTTAAAAACTTCTTCATGTTCAAATGCTTTAGAATTAGGTTATTGGGGAGGAATACAATCAGGATGTAATTGCTTAGGAAGACATGATTCACATATTGAGTATTCTAGAAGAAATAGGATAAATCAAGGTTCTTGTTCACGTAACGAAACTTATTATGGAAGATGCGAAGATATTTCAAGAATAAGTAAAGTAAGTTTAAAATATTATGAAGGAATTCAATTTTGCTTTAATGAAGATTCATCTATTGTTAAACAAGGATATAAATATTATCTTGATAATTCTGTTCCTTTTAATAGTAAATGTAAAGAAGGTTATAAACAATGTGGTCTTTTAGATAATTTAAATCAAATATTATGTCTTAAAGAAAGTGAAAATTGTCCTATTAATGATTTTTATATTGATACAAATGAAACATCAAATCCAGAATATGAAGATATACCTTTAAACAATAATAAATATTTACATTATACAAATTCAAGAATTAATAATTCAATTTTAATTAAATTAAAATTAAGTGAATATAATGAACCTTGTATTTATCCTGGAGAATATAGTTGGAATTATCATTATGAATTAGAACCTTCTTCTAGTCGATGCACAACAACAATTTTAAATTCAACTGTTGATTATAGATATAAACTTATAGATTCAATTAATAAATATGTAATTTATAAAGATAATGGTGTTATAAATAAAACTAAATATTTACCTAATTATAACAGTTTAATAACCCAAAATGAAAATCTTAATTTATACGATAGAACTTATTTAGGTTTTGAAAAACAATGTCTTATTGATAATGACTTTTCTTTTCAATATTTTGATAGTTTAAGAGGTAAATTATCAACTTCTAAAATATGCATTATTATAAATTTAATTGTTGTTGGAGTCATTGTTTTTGGATTTATTTGTTTATTTGGAAAAAATTCAAACAATCAATGTTTAAGACGTGTTGTTTGTTTGGGAATTTTATTTGCTTGGGTGATGAATTCTGTAGACAAATCAATTTTAATTTTAAATATTTTCTTATGTATTATTGATTTAATCACATTTATACTTAATTTAATTGTTTTTGTTTCTTTAATGACTATTGAAATTAAATTTGAATGTGGAGATGAATTAACAAATGCTTTAATAAGTGAAATGAAAAAAACAATTGGAAAAAATACTCTTATTTCTATTATAATGTTGATAACTTCTATAATAGGAATTACTTCAGTTTTAATTATTGTTATTCATGAAGGTGGAAAAAAATTGTATTCTCATTTTCATATGCGACCTCAATCAAATAGTGAAATATTCTTAAATCAAAATTCTATTAATACACCTCAAAATTTCAATTCAGAAATGAATAGTGGATTTACTTCAAGTAATCAAGAGATGTTAGGAAATAATGTTCAATTTACTCCTCAAAATAATAATAATTTTACTCCTAATGATAATCAGGGATTTACTTCTAATACTCCTTATAATAATAATAATGGGTATAATAGTGGAGAAGTTTCAAATAATTATCCTAATAATTTAAATAATTATAATCAAAATAATCCTGATAATTATGGTTATAATTCTGGATATGTAGAGCCTAAAAGTTAAATTAATTTATTTAATATTATTTAAGAGTTTTGAAAAAAATAAAACTAAAATTTAATAAATGAAACAAAATAATATAAATAAATTATAGAAAGTTAAATTTCTCAGAAATCAAAAAAGAATTAAATATAAAGATACTTTTTAAGTTTACAAAAAAATTGAACAATAATTCTTATAAAATAGTTGCATATTAATTAAAGAAATCAAATCCAATTTTATTTTTTTAGCTATTTTCCAAATTTGGAAATTTATGCTTTTTTATCTTTTTAAAAAGCAAAATTATAATTTCTATAAAATTTATCGTATAATTTAATGTATTTAGATTCATTTTGAATATTATTGATTGAATTTGAACATTTAATACTAAGAATTTCTTTATAATATTTTTCTTGTTAATGAAAAGGTAAATTACTTTTTTCTTCTATTATGGAATTTGATATTTATATTAATTTAAAAATAATAAGAGATAATATAGAAGAAATTAATTAAAGAATGTTGTTCAAAATAAGACACTGTTGTAAAAGTTAATAAAACTTATTTTATTGAAGATTTAATTCAATCTGTTGTTGGTTGTCAATTGACTGAAATGGATTTGACAAATATTATTTAAGAAACAATTTATAATATTAAATGTATAAATATATTATTAATTATCAAATTACTTTGACTTTTTTATAGATATTATTATCCTTTTATTTTTTTAGAAAGTTTTATTAAGGGTTAAAATGTTATATAATGATTATACAAAAATATAAGAGTTTATATGTTTAATAATATATTTTTATTTCATTATTTTTTAATTTTTTAAAAAAAATAATAACTTATAATATCAATTTTCCAAAAAACTTAAATAAAAAAAACAATAAATTAATTTAAAAAAAAATAAATTTAGAAAAAAAAAACAATCAAAATTAATAATTTAAAAAATGTCAAAACTTCCAAGAATAAATTCAACAAGAACAGATATATTAAATACAACAAATTCAACAAACAATACTCAAGAAATAATTCAAATACCTCAAACTCCAATTAATAAACCAATAAAAAATATAAGTCCTTTATTATATGAAACAAAATTAACTCAATTAGAATCAAAAATAATAAATTTAGAACAAACAAATGAAATATTATTAAATAGAATAGGACAAAATGAAATTAAATTTGAAGTGAAAATACAAGAATTAGATAATAGAACAAAATCAAATATAATGAATAATAATAATATAGATATTAAAGATTCTTCTCAAATTGAATCTCCAGAAATGAATCAAATAAATGAATTAAAAACAAAAATAAATTATTTAGAAAAATTATTTGATAAACAAGAAGAATGGAAAGTAAATCAAAGAAAAAAAGATTTAGAAATGTATAAATTACTTTTAGAAAAATTAAATGCTTCAATTTCTCAAACAGTTCAATTAGAAATAACAGAACGTTTTAAAGGAGATATTGCAAATAAAAATCAAAATGAAAAATTTTTAAATAAATATGAAAATGAAATGAGTGAATTTAAAAGGAATTTCGAAGAAACATCAATTCAATTAAAAAATGAAATTATGGAATTTAATAATCAAACTTCAGAAAAAATACAAAATTTAACTAAATATATTGATATTGAAATAAATAAAGTTAATAGTAAAAATTCTAATAATTCTTTACAAAACTTTGTTCAAAAATTAACTGAACAAATTAAAAATAATTTAGTTAATCAAAATTATACTAATGATTTATATGAAAAAAGAATTACTAATCTGGAAAAATTATTTCCTTTAATTCAAGAAGATAATAAAAAATTATATAATGAAATTGAAAAAAGATGTGTTAATAAAATTATGGAAATTAAACAATATATAGATTTAAATTTAAGAAATTCACATAATATATTAAATAACCAAATGACAGATATGTCAAATAAAATGAGTACTAATATTAACTTTTTAATTCAACATTTAATTAGACTTTCAAACGAAGTAAAAAATCAATTAGAAAATGATAGAAATTTAAGCGATGAAAGATTTAAAGTTTTAATTGAAGATTTAGAACAATTAACAAATAGACAATATCAATTAGAAAATATATTTAATAAAAATTTAGAAAATTATAAAAAATTATATGATGAATGTAAAAAGGAAATAAAAGACTTTGATATTAAATTTGATGTTTCACGTGTTAATGATAGATTAATTCGTAATTTAGAAATTATGGAAATATATGATTCAATAGAACAAAGTAATAACTTATTTAATAATTTCAAAGCTCAAACAATAAATAATATGAATTTAATGACTGAAAATTCAAATGATGTAAACGGAGGAATAATGAATAAAGTAAATTCTTTAAGTGATACTTTAAATGATTTAATAATAAATAATAAAAAAATGTTTGAAAAAATCGAAAAAGATTCAAATGAAATTCAAACTAAACAAATTATAAATGAAATGTTATTTAAAATGGAAGAAAATGATATTTTAAATGAAATATTTAAAGTTAAAGATTTAAATTTATATTTAGGAAAAAATATTAAAAATAATTCTGATTCAATTAATAAAATTGAAAGTCAATTAATTAATATTTTATCAACAATAGATAATAATGGAGGTGAAATGGGAAATATGAAAGAATTATTAAAAGAAAAAGAAGAAAAACAAGAAGTTATAAAAATAATGAATGAATTAGTTACAAACGTTGAAAAAGAAATAGAAGAAAATAAATTTAAATTACAAATGAAAGAAATAAAAGAAAGCTTCTTAAATTGTCAAAAACAAATAAAATCATTAAAATCAGAAATTGATGAATTAAATGCTAAATCAAATATGAATTTAGAAAATGAATTTTTATCTAAGCAAAATATAAATAAATCAAATATGGGAATGAATGAACAAGAAGTAAATAATTCTTTAAATCAAATGTTAAATAATTTAGAATTCCAAAATATATATTCAATCTTAAATAAAAAAGGTTTAAATCAAAATCAAAATATAGGAAATATTGATAATAATGATTTAAATATTTTAAGAAATCAAATAAGAGAAAATAACGAAATAACTAAAAAAGCTTTAGTAAATTATTCAGATGTAATTGATAATAAAATAAATAGTGTTATTGAGAAATTTAAAAAAGAAAATATTGATATGTGGACAAATGCAGTTCAATTAAGTCAAAAATATACTCAGCCTGAAGAAATTAAAAAATTAATTAGTGAAGTTCCTCCTGCAATAATACCTGCTGAGCAAAGTAAACAAGATATAATGAATTTAAATTATGAACATGAAAATCCAAAACCTTTTGTTGGTGATTTAGATAATGTTAAAGATAAAGTTGAAGAAGAAAGATATGGTAAAAGTAGTTCTAAAGGAAATTCAAAAAATAAAAAAAGTGAATAATATAATTTTCATTGTTTTTTATAATTTATTATTATTTTATATAAATTTTTTAATCTTATTTTTTTTAATATTTTTTTTTTTTAAATTTTTAAATACTTTAATTAACATATTTTACATTAATAAATTGTTTAAATAAATCAATAGTTAATCAATTGGAATTAATTTAAATTTATTTTTTAAACATTTTTTACCATTCCATCCTAATTGTTTTTTCTTGTTAAAAATTTCAACTTTTTCTACATATTTATCAAAAGCAAGAAAATCTAAATTAGGTGCTTTTCTAGTTTTTAAAAAAATATTATCTCTAAAAGAATTAGTATCAATTAATTTATTAACAATATTATTTTTCATTTTATAATAATTATCTATATTTTCACTATTTGTATAAATATGTTTATCATCAGTTTCTAATTTTTCATTTTCTTTTATTTTTTCATTTGGTTCTGTCTTAACGTTAATTTTATATAAATCAATTCCAGGAAGAAACATTTTTTTTTTAATTAAATTAACTTTTTTTTTAATAATAGATGAATTATTATAGGAATTATAATTATTATTTGAATTATTTAAACTTTGTAAATTTTCATTACTTAATAAAAGTTTTGAACCACTTGAACTTATATTAGGAGAATGATATCTAAATTCAGTAGAAATATAATTTGAATGTTTATATGATTCTTCTTTATGATGTTTAAAATCTTTTGATGATGAATTTATTAAAAGAGTCTTTGATACAGAATCTAAGTTATTATATAATGTATTTTTAATTTTCAAAGCTCTTTTTTTTAAACCATGAAGATTTCTATGAGTTAATTCATAATATTGATCTTGATTTACTTCAATCATACTAAAATATTTTTTCAAAAAAGAATTTTTTAATTCTAATAATCTCTTAGCCATAAATTCAATTCTTTTAGGAATCATTATTTCAAAATTGTCTTTAATAACTTTTAATTTAAGTAAAACATCTAAAAAATGAAATTCTAAAGCAAACATAGAACATTTTCTAGAAATTACTTTTGCATTGCAAAAATATTTTCCTCTAAAATTATAATCATTTAAACCAATAATATGTCTATGATCAACATTAAATAATCTATAATAATTAGTTGAGTTATATAATTTCCTAAAATAAGGATTATTTTTAATTAACTTTTCTAACTGTTTATCATTAATCTTATAACCAAATTCATTTATAATTGTATTAATATTATTTATATTTGCATTCATTTCAATTGAAATTTGTCCTTCTTTTATAAAATAAATTTCATCTCTTTTATCTCCTGATTTAACAATATATTCACCTTGACTTACTTCCATGTATCTAAACAAATTAAATAAATTATATTTTGTAAATACATCTTCTTTAATATTAATAAATAAACTATGACTTAATAAAATTTCAATATTATTTTTTCTCATTCTTGTTTCAGAATCTTTAATAAATTCTTGATAATCATGTTTATTAATAACACCAAAAATACAAGGTTCAATAGAAATAATAGAAGCAGTTCTTTTAGAAGTATTATCCATTAAAGCAACTTCTCCAAAAGTTGAACCCGCATAAATATCACATACTTTTTTATAATTCCATAACTTAACTTTTATTTTACTTATTTTAAGCATTTCATTCTCTTTTTCTTCAGCTGTAATTGGTAACATTCTATCATAATAATCACTAATTGAAACTTTATGATCTTTAATATGACCTCCTAAAGAATTAATAACATCAACAAACTCATTATTTGCATTAAGAGTAAAATTAGAATAAATAGTATTTTTTAATATTTCATATTCTTCCATTCTATATAATCTTCTTAAATGTTTTAAATAATCTCTTTCTGTCATTTCAAAATCATATTCTTGAGGAACTAAAACAGTTACCATTCCTTTAAATAAAATATAAAATCGATCTCCTGGTTCTCCTAAGCAACATATAATTTGACCATTTGGTATATATTGATATTTTAAACATTGACATATTTTTGTCATCATTATATCTTTATCTTTTGATTCGGGAATTTCAGCGTATTTTGGAAATTTTGATAAATAATGTTTTACTAATAAAATTTCATTTGATTTTCTATTTCTTTTTGAAAATATATATTTAAAATATTGAAATAGTTTATCTTTTGTTTCTTGAAGAGGAATGTCTTTTAATGAAAGTCCTTTTTTATGTAATTTTATTATTTCTATTGTAATTGCATGAATTTCATCATCTAATTTTGGATCTTGAGGATCGGGTTCTTCTTCTGTTTCATTTGTTATTTCTGCAATTTGTTTATTTTTAAGGTTTTGATTTTTCATTTATAATTTACATATTAAATAAAAATATAAAATTTATAATTTAATTAATATAAAGAAATTTGAGAAATCAAATAATAAATATATAGTATAATAATATTGATAAAAATATAAATGATATTTTATTAAAATAAATAGTTTATTTTTATAAATTAATGTGGGAAATAAAGATATATTTTATTAGTATTAAATTTGATTAAATATAATATTTTTTTATGTCTTATTTATTATATTTGTTATATTAATATATGAATTTTGTTCTTCCATTTATTTTTCTAATTACTTTGAAATCAAAAAGAAATTTTTTTTCAAAGAAAAATCATAATAAAACAATTACATATTATGTATATTAAGTAATAAAAATTTATTTAATAGATAATTTTAAATAAAAACAATGAAAAAAATATATATAACATTAAATATAATTTTTAATTAAAAAATTCTTACTATTTTTTAAAAATAATATTAAAATTTTTTTTAATAATTAAATGAAAAAATACATTTTTCAAAATTTTCATAATCTTCATTTTTCATTAAATCCATTGTTTCAAATATTTTTTCATAATCATTTTTTTTTTTTAAAACATATTCTCCACCATTTGTTTTTTCCAAATAATCATTAAAAAAATTAATTGCATTTTTCCCTGTAGTATATATACTATGAGAATCCAATACTCCTCCAATTAATGAACCAAATATTGGAACAATTTTTGTAGCATTGAAAAATTTATTCAAATTAGTAGTTAATGTTTGAGAAAATGTTTTTCCTGCGTTTTCACCTACATTTTTTACAAAAGTTTTCTCTAATTTTTTAGAAGAATTTTTAATGACAACATTTTTTAGATTTTTCCCTAATTGTTCACTTCCTTCTTCTACTCCTTTATTTATTCCAATTTGAAAAGAAGGAATTAACTGATACAAATACTGAAAGAATGTTTTTCCATCTTTTACAGTAAGTTTTTCAGCTTCCTTTGCAATATTAACATTTACTCCTGATTTTACAGCATTAAGTCCACTTTTTGTCCAATCTTTTAATTGGTGCGCCCCAAAACCAGATACTAAATCTTTTCCTAAATCTCTTCCTATATCTTTTCCAATATCTTTTCCTATTACCATTCCTGCTTCATTTCCAACTGTTCTTATACCTAACCCAATATTATTTGCAAAATTACCTACTCCTGATCCTAAAACATTAAATCCACTTTTTGTCCAATCTTTTAATTGGTATTCTCCAAAATCATATAAATAATCTTTTCCTATTATCATACCTGCTCCACTTCCAATTACTTTTACACTTGATTCAACATTTTTAGCAATATTAACTTTTCCTCCTGATTCTACAACTTGAAGTCCATTTTTCGTCCATTCTTTTAATTTGTGTTCTCCAAGATTATTTACAAAATCTTTTCCTATATCTTTTCCTAATACTACACCTGCTCCATTTCCAACTGCTTTTACACCTGATTCAACATTACATTTAATACCAAATATTAATTTAGCATATGTTGACATATAAATCTCATCTTTTTGAATATTGTAACAACTTGCTATTTTTAATATCATGATTGAATTCACTGAATATAAAATTGGTATATCTAGAAATGGCACTGGAATTAAACCTACAATAAATCCTAATGAAGTTGTTATATATATTATATTCCATACTTCTTCCTGAATTTTTTTTGTAATTTCTTTTACACTATAATATTTCTCTAATAGAGAATTTTCTTTTGAAATTTTAATAAGTAATTCTTTAATTTCATTTTTTAATGATAATGTATTTTTATCTTGTTTTGAATGAGATTGTTTAAGAAAATTTACTAACTCTTCTAATTTTTTAAAATCTTCTTTATTTAATGGATTTGTTTGTTTAATCATATGTTTTGTGGCAATTAAAATTCTATTTATTCCAAATACTTTTGATTCATTTCCATTTTCATCCTTATCTTTAAGAAGATTAACTCCTAAAACATTGTCTTTTATTTCATTTTCATTATTCTTTTTTTTAAATTTTTCTTTGTAAGATAATTCAGGTTTATTTTCCTCTTTTTTAAATGATTGATACAAGAATTTGTAATTGTTTTTTAAAAATTGTCTAATTCCATCTAAGTCAGAAGTTCCTGTATTCCTATTATTTATAAAAAGAATAGGTATTGTAGGTTTATTATTTTTATTTCTTTCATCATTTAATTTATCTAAAAATTGGAAAAATGGCTTTATCGATTCAAAATTTGGTATTGCTGCCGTCATAAAATATATTATATGTATACTATCATTAGAATCATCATATTCTTTTAATTTTTTTTTGATTGATTCTATCACCAAATTAATTGTATTAATTTTTTTATCAACAATTAAACCTGGTGTATCAATAAATTTGAATCTAACTTTATAATTTGCATTAATTTGTTTATAAATAATATATTCATTTATTTCTGTTGTGACGGATTCAGGATTTGGTGTTTCTAAAGTTACAAATTTTTTTGATAAAACGTTGATTAAAGTACTTTTTCCAGCTCTTGACATTCCAGTTAACATAATATTAAGAGATGTAGTGGAAGAAATTTCATCAAAAGAAAGATTTTTAGGAGATAATTCATCAATTAAACAACCTCTTTGATTAAAATAACAATCTTTTTCCCAAATATAACTAAAAATTGCTTTCTCTACTTGAGAATTATATCTGATAATAGCAAAAAACCTATTATCAAATAAATCAATTGTAATATCTTTATTAGTTACTATTGCAAATTGAGGCAATAATGCTCTTGAATAATAATTCATAAAATCTACAAGGATTTCAATGTTATTCTCTCCAAATTTTATTAATATATTATTTCTTTCAGAATTATTTATCTCTTTCTCTTTATCATTCTTTGTCTCTTCCTCTTCATCATAAATGTTAAAGAGTTTTTTCATTAATTTCATTATATCTTCTTCATTATTTTGATTAATATCAGGAAAATTATATGATTCCCAAAAAATATCTATTTTTATATCTTTTGTTGTTCCCCAATCATACTTTTTAGTGGAATGTTTTTCTTTCCTTTGCCTTTTTGTATATTTAATCTTAGGTTTATTAGAAAGCTCAATATCCTTAATAAATTCAGGAAATAATTGATTTATTATATTTTTATCTCCTCCAATTGTTATAATTGTTAGTTTTCTTACATAATTAGCTCCTCCCATCAATAAATATAAATATTATTTTCTCAATTAGATATAAATAACAAATTTTCCTTGATTAAATAAATAAATTATCCATTGAAAAATTATCTATTTTAAGATTTTAACTATTTTTGTTTTTAATTGTTCTTTAGAATATGGTTATTAGGATTAGACCTAATCTCAATCCCATTAAAGAAATTTATTCCTTAATCTCTTTTAATCAAAGTTAAATTTAATTGTAAAATTTTTAATATAACAATATAATTTATTTAACAATAAGTTTTTATTGAATGTCCTCATTTTATAAAATTTAATATAAAATTAGACATTTTTTAAATAAAAATAAAACCAAATACATTACCAAAAAGGGATCAAATTGAGAATACATTAATGTTATATTTCTGTTTAGGTTCAATAGAAACACAAATAAATTCTGAATATATCTTTATATAAATTATTCCCTTTATATCTAAAATTTCAACAGATACACTTCTAAGCTAAATTATTATTTTATAAGGTTTATATTCTTCTTTATAAAAACAATATAGTCAGATCAAATAAAAATCATTTTTTTCAAATTACTCAGTGAGCCTCCAAAAAACTTTCTTTTAAAAATATGAAATAAAACTCAGTCTTTTTTTCATCATCAAATCTAAATAAGAGCTTTTCTTCAATAATTAAAGTTTTATCTTAATTTACAATTAAAAACATTTACATTAATTCATAATCTTTATGAATATATTTATTTGAGAATTTTATTTTCTTATAAAGAGTCAACGGTATCTAAATTTGTATCTTACTCTCTTAATCTTTAATTTAAAAGATTTTTATTTCTTTTCTTTTTTGACAAAATATGATAAAGAAAGATTATTTTTGTATTGTATTATCATTAAATAATCTTTTAAAAATCTTTCATATTGTAGATAATTTATTATATTTCTACTTTTTATATCGATTTGTTTTGTGTAGGTATTGATACTCATTTCATTTTGTATTTTGGTTTTGTCCTATTCTTTTAAATGTTTAATTTGTTTATTTAAAAAAAAAATTTAAATCATGTAGACATTAAAAGATTAAAATAAAGTTTATTAATTTATATGATAGTTAATATTATTATCATTTCTAATAAAAAATAATCTCCTTGAAACATTATTTTGATTAGAGCAATTCTCCTAAGCTATTTGTATAAATATTTGAAGAATTTACTCATAGATAATTACTATTCAACATAGGTTATAGTGTATGGAGATAAATTTTTAGGAATTTTAGAATTCCCTTTATTTTAAAAATTATAGGATTTTCTAAAACAAAATT
>JAEEGK010023221.1_pt1 | contig 12950 bp, 8 predicted proteins | sample 8958771 | NCBI WGS metagenome assembly JAEEGK01 (sample SAMN16246547, study PRJNA631951) | gut metagenome | biome: gut microbiome; feature: rumen; material: SC-attached | host: Bos | place: Iran: Karaj | collected 2018-10 | reverse complement strand
GCGAAGTGACGATGGCCATACGGATGCCACGCTCAGCAAACTGCTCCAGCATCGCAGTAACGCCTGGGAACATGCGGATGTTCGGAATCTCGTACTGCATGAACAGTCCAGCATATACCTCCACGGCCTTATGCGCCTCTTTCTCCGTCATATTTCCCAACGTCTGGAACGCCTTCCATAGTGGTCGGCCGATGGTCGCCACCATCTCCTCCTCTTTCGGCACAGGTCGCCCTAATCGCACAAAGGATTCCCGCAAAGTTTCTACAATCCCTTGCGCCGTATCGGCCAAGGTACCATCGAAATCGAATAGAATATTTTTGATCATATTTTTTTATTATCTTCATAACTGATCAACAAGCCGATGACGGAGGAATAGCTCTTCCGCCCTTCCTCAATGCGATTGGAACGAAGATAGAAGTCGAAAATCTTGTCCTGCATATTGCCCAAGGTTTCACTGTACAAGCTCACCCAATGCACTCTTCGTTCCAACTCAAGCATGTGTATCTCGGGGCGAATCTTAGCGTGGATCAGATTGTACTCCTCCCTTCCCGCTTCCCGCAAAGCACGGAGCACATGATGCAGGATGGAGAGATAGCCGCTGAAACGTATCTCGGGAACGTCACTCGACGTGCAGGCAAGATATCCGTAGAAGTTTGCCTCCCCTTCGCTGGTGATGCCCAGGAGGTGCGAAAGTTCATGCGCATAGGCAGCAGCATATTCGCAAGGCAGCAGGTCGCCATTGACAATGAATTCGCCGAAGAAAGGCCCCATCGTGCCCGTCACGCCCACCTTCGACGCAAGTGGTGTCAGCAGCATGGTCTTCTCCCGCGGTTGATCGGAGAATGGCGCATGGATGCCCATCCCTTTCCCCATCTTGGCATATTGCTTCGCAACTTCCTGTCGCACCAGCGCTTCGTCGACCTTCTTAATCTCGACATACGACTCGTTGAGCTTCGTCACATAGTCGTCGGCAAAGCGCACCAAGGCCGCAACGTCATAGTTCGCACGGGGTGTTGATGTGCGCTGGTAGAAGTCCGATTGACAATAGTTCAGTCCCCACGCCGCATAGAACCACACATAGAGCCATGCCACCAGTTCCAGTTCCATCCATAGCACCTCGCGCTTCCGCTGCTTGTGTTTCACAATGGCATAGATCGGATAAAGCAGGAGGACAAGAACACCTACGATGTAGAAAATACCGCTGATGCTGTAAGCAACCTTTGACGAAAAGGCAGACAAAATCTTGGCGACAACGGGATAAACATACTGCGCATACAGGTCGCCCCCTCCCGGAAGGAGTTGGAACAACACAACCAAAAGAAACAATATCAGCAGAATCTTTCGTCTCATCTTAGTCTTGTATAATCTTCGAGCGCAAAGATACACATAATTTCGGTATTTTCCAAAATCCTTCGGGAATTATTCGTAAAAGACCCCCAAAAAAGCCCCACAATCTTCGAAAGCACGTTGTCGGCCCATAAAATGCTTCCTCCAGACGCGGCATGACCATTCCTGGCCAGGATTGGTTATGCTACGATCGCGGCATGACCATTCTTGGCCAAGATTGGTCATGCGACGAACGAAGCGAGTACGCTGACGGCCGTCAGAATGCTTTCGCCAAACACGGCATGACCATTCCTGGCGCAGAATGGTCATGCAGCCAACACCACCATGACCAATTCTGGCACAAATTGGTCATGCCACGATGGAAGAATAGCGAATCGAAAAACGAAATCTGTTTGCCGCAATCACGGCATGACCAATCTCGGCCGAGATTGGTCATGCGCCAATCGGCGAAAGTACTCTGTCGGCCGTCAGAATGCTTTATCCTGTCGAAGCATACCCTTTCTTGGCCAAGAATGGTTATGCTCCCATCGAGGTATGACCAATCCTGGCCAAGATTGGTCATGCATCGATTTGACAAAGGGAAGTCGCCATTCGGGACGTTCTTTATTTGCAGTCTTAGCTTTCCAAAAAGAATATTATCGAACATTTTATGTGTCGAAAGCCTTATTTTTTGGCAAAAATGACGTTTTTTTGACAAAAACTCTTTATTTTTGCAAATTGAATTGATACGTTACATACAATAACAGCCAATTAACAAAATGGAATTCAAGGTACTGAATCAGAAGATTGCCATCCCTACTGCCAATGGTGTGCTCTTCCCTCACTTCGGACGTGCGCCCGAATTAACTATCGTAACTGTCATCGCCGGCATGGTCACCGACACTGAGGTTCTCAAAGCTCCCGAACATGAGCATGGTGTTTTGCCGCGTTTCATCGCCGCCCACGATTGCACCGACGTCATATGCGGAGGTCTTGGTGCAGGAGCTGTAGAATTGCTCAACCAACTCGGCATAAAAATTCATGGCGGAGCTCCCGAGCTTCCTGTTGCACAAGTCATGGAACAGTACCTCAACGGCACCCTCGTCTATGGCGACAGCACCTGCAAGCACGACGGCTGCCATCACGAACATTGATAATTCGTGATAGAAAAAATGATAATTCTTGAAAATAAATAAAATATGAAGAAAAATGTCGAGACCATCTGCGTTCACGGTGGATGGAAACCCAAGAAAGGCGAACCCCAGCAGTTGCCTATTTACGAGAGCACCACATTCAAGTACGAAACCAGCGATCAGATGGCACGTCTCTTCGACCTGAAGGACGACGGCTATTTCTACACCCGCCTGGCCAATCCCACCAACGACGCCGTGGCCAAGAAGATCGCCGCCCTCGAAGGCGGTGTAGGCGCCGTGCTAACCTCCTCGGGACAGGCTGCCAACTTCTATGCCATCTTCAACATCTGCGAGGCAGGCGACCACTTCGTCACCTCCAACACCATCTACGGCGGCACATTCAACCTCTTCGGCGTGACGCTCAAGAAACTCGGCATCGAATGCACCTTCGTCGATCCCGATTGGGACGACGAGCGCATCGAGGCAGCCTTCCAGCCTAACACGAAGTGCTTCTTCGGCGAGACCATCTCCAACCCTGGCGGTAACGTGTTCGACATCGAGCGATTTGCAAAGATGGCTCACAAGCATGGTGTGCCCCTCATCGTCGATAACACCTTTGCCACCCCCATCAACTGCCGTCCCTTCGAATGGGGCTGCGACATCGTGACCCACTCCACCACGAAATACATGGACGGACACGCCGCACAGGTGGGCGGTGCTGTGGTCGATTCGGGCAACTTCGACTGGGATGCCTACGGCGATAAGTTCCATGGCCTGACCACGCCCGACGAGAGCTACCACGGCCTCACCTACACCAAGGCTTTCGGCAAGATGGCCTACACCACCAAGCTCGTCAGCCAGCTGATGCGCGACCTGGGCAGCATCCCCTCGCCCTTCAATGCCTACATCCTCAACCTGGGCCTCGAGTCGCTGGCCCTGCGCATGAATCAGCATTGCGCCAATGCCCAAAAGGTAGCCGAATGGTTGGAAAAGAACCCGCGCGTAAGCTGGGTGAACTACTGCGGACTGCCTTCCAACAAGTATTACCCCTTGGCACAGAAATACCTGCCTAACGGCTCCTGCGGTGTCATTGCCTTCGGTCTGAAGGGAACGCGTGAGGATGCCATCAAGTTCATGGACAACCTCGACTTCATCTCCATCGTCACCCACGTGGCCGACACGCGCACCTGCGTGCTCCATCCCGCCAGCCACACCCATCGCCAGCTCTCCGAGGAGCAGCTTCGCGAAGCAGGTGTCGCTCCCGACCTCGTGCGCCTTTCGGTCGGCATCGAGAACGTCGATGACATCATCGCCGACCTTGAACAAGCCATGGCGAAGATGGACTGATGCTTTTTTAACACGAATAATCGCGAATTGACATGAATTATTTAGGCAAGATGTATCATGTTTAGACTTGCTATAAAAATAACAATAATTCGCGATAATTCGTGTTAGAATAAAAAAGTATCATTAATTCTGAATAGTGCTAATAATGCCGGCAGATTGACTCTGTCGGCATTTATAACTACATCTCTTCTTTTTCAAAAGTCATACTTCGAATAAAATCGTAATAGTCGGTTTTATTTCTCCATAATCCTAACTGCCTTATCGCCGATTCTCACAACGACAGTGCTGCCTCGATGCAAATTTGTCGAGATTTCAGCAGCGCCATTGATGCAGAAGTCTCGACCGAGCATCTGACCACTCGTATCATAGACGGTAATCTCTTGTCCATCCTCCGCACCCGTAACTTTAATTATACCATCCAACATCTGAATCAGCACTGGACGAACAGGTATCTGGGCAATACCGTCCTCGATGCCTTCTGTCTTCGGCTCCGCCTCTGTCCAGCAGAGCGTGGCGTATGCCACATCGGAGTTTTCATATCCAGCCTTCATGGCATAGACACTGATGTTATATGTTAAAGTAAGCAACACCTTTGCCTCGTGATAATTTCGGATATCCATATCAGTTATCTCGCTGGCGAATTTCGCACCTTCAGTCTCACAGATGAATGTCAACTCGCCGTTCTGATACATGATAGTCGGGGTAGCACACTTTTGGGGTTGAGGAGGGTCGGGAATAGTGCCTGAAAGTGACTTTATTTCCTTAAAATCACTCCATGGCTTAGTAGTTAAATAACTATTGTAGGCCTCTTCTGGCACATAAAGTGTGGAATACTCTATATACGAATCTTGAAATGCATCACTCGGTGTCGAAGGAACACTCTTAGGATAACAATAGAATTCTTCTAAATTTATGCACCCGGCAAACGATTGATTGTCAATGCTTGTCACGCCACTCCCTATGCTCACTGTTTTCAAACTGCTGCATCCCTGAAATGCACCTTTGCCGATGGAAGCGACCCTGTTTGAAGTTTCAACAGTGGTTAATGCCACACAATTAGTGAATGCATATTCACCAATATATGCAGCATTCTCAGGGATATTGATAGATGTCAATGAACTGCAACCACCGAATACATACGCTTCGACAGAATTCAAACTTTCAGGGAGCGTAAGAGAAGACAAAGAGCGACACCCATAGAAAGCAAAAGGACCAAGATGACTCAAATGATCGGGGATTTTTAGAGAAGACAAAGAGGAACAATTAAAAAAAGCAGAGGCATCAATGTAATTCACACTATTTGGAATATATACCGTTTTCAAAGATGAGCAATCACGGAAAGCATCCTGAGGAATCATTTCCAAACCCTCAGGAAGAATGGTGGATTCCAAAGAACTGCATCCCCAAAAAGTTCCCCACCCAAACTCGGTCACACCGTTTGGAATATCAATAGACGACAAAGAATAGCAATGGGAAAAAGCACACCCCTCTATGGATGTCACGCTGTTTGGAATCTTGACAGAGTTCAATAATCCACAATATGCGAACAGATTATTACTTATTGAAGTAATACTCCCCTGTATTTCAATGGAAGTTAAAGAATCGCAATTTGAAAATGCACAAGCATCTATAAAGGTCACACTGTTTGGAATTACGATGGAAGACAACCAACTCTCCAAAAAAGCTTCCGAACCAATGGATGTCACACTACTGGGAATAACAATGGATTTCAATCCACAATTTTGGAAAGCACCTTCACCGATAGAGGCCATACTATTGGGGATAACAACAGAGTTAACCGAATAACAATATTCGAAAGCACCTCGTTCAATCTCAGTAACTGAGTATTCTACTCCTCCGTATGTAACCTTTGGAGGTATCACAATATCTCCAGAATATTTCGTATCTCCAGAAGTCACTTTGGCGACTCCTGTTTTGGCTATCAGGTTGTAGTAGATGCCGTCAATTTCCGCATTGTATGCGCTTGCGAGGATGGGGAAAAGAGGCAGAAAAAAGGTAATAATGCTTTTCTTCATAATGTGTATGGTAGAATAATTGTCTATGCAAGAATAATACAAGTTTATTCCATTGAAATTACGCTACAAATATAGGTCATAATACAGATATATCCGTCATTTTGACAGAATATTTCTTAATTAATTATGTAAGCGGCTTAAAATGGAAACATATTGAAAACTCAGCATTCCATTCTAAATCAGCCTATGAGTCGGCATCGAGAACGTCGATGACATCATCGCCGACCTCGAGCAGGCGATGGCGAAGATGAATTGATTAAAAATGCCGGCAGATCGACTCTGTCGGCATTTTTTAATTACTGGACATTTGTTTCGTCTTGCCTATTTACTATAGCAGAACATTCGTCCCTTAAAATCACTTAGAATCCCTAAATATCCCTTAGAATCCCTTAGAATCATCCAGATGGATCAATCCAGCCTTCTCAAGGATGGGCAGAACATTAGAGGCAGCCCTTCGCTTCGATTCGTCCTTCTCGTTCCAATACAGTTGATGAAGGTCGTCACGATCCTTGACAATCTCGTGCATCTCCTCATCGTCCATCAGTTGGAGGATGATATGTCCCTTTTTATCTGCACCACCCGAAACGACATAACAAACCTGATTCTTCAGCATATCACTGGCAATCATTCCACCTGCAATACCACCGCCAATAGCGCCACCAAGCACTCCGAACACGCCAGCCATGGCTCCAGCGTTCATTTGCTCCTTACGGCCAATCTTCCTGTTGACAAAAAGCAGATCGTTCTGTCCCATCCGTATTGCTCTCGAATAGCCATTGCCGAAGCGGGCTTTCTCATAGCGAAGATTCCGGCAATTCACATAGATGGTATCAGCCTGCATCACGGCGAAAACTTCCTTCTTCAACTTTTTGTCGAGGGCCTTATCGCCAGTCTTCAAAGTAAAGTCGCTTCCACCCCACCATACCTGATGACTCTTACTGTGTTGATCAAAATAGACGGTGTCCAAGGGCTGCCAGCGGCCGGCTACATAATCTTCGTAGGTGTTGCAGTAACGGCATTGTGCCTTGAGTGAAACGGATGTCAGCATAAGGAGCGACATCAGAAAGAGGACTAAGATTTTCTTCATACGATTTGATGTAATTGAATATTGAAGTATGTAACCAAATTAATGATAATTCGCGATAATTCGTGTTTAAAGAAAAAAAAAGAACTCATCGTTCTTCTATCAAGTAACGTATCAGGGACGAAAATATTGTCTTTGCGCGTTTGTTTTTCTCAAAAAGTCGCCGCAATTTACCTTTATTATGTTGCGAACCTCACGCCGTTTTGTTTCAAAGGCCTCCAAAATTATCAAAAAAGACGAATAAATTTTGGATTTACCACATTTATGCCTTATCTTTGCACACGTTTTTATTTACCTTTCATTAATTAATACCTATTATGCAACAAAACGAAAAGGGTAGCAAGAGCTACTTGTTTGGTATTGTGTTGGTAGCCGTGTTGGGCGGATTGCTCTTCGGTTACGACACCGCTGTCATTTCTGGTGCCGAGAAAGGCTTGCAGGCATTCTTCAAGGGAGCCGACGGATTTGTGTACACCGACTTCATGCACGGCTTCACGTCGTCGTCAGCACTCATCGGCTGCATCATCGGCTCGGCGCTCTCGGGCCTGTTTGCCACACGCTTCGGCCGCAAGCGTTCGTTGATCTTCGCCGGCATCTGCTTCTTCCTCTCCGCTTGGGGAAGCATGAGCCCTGAGACGGGCGTCCTTGCCAAGGGTGAGCCTTCGATGACGCTGCTCGTGGTCTTCAATCTCTATCGCGTTCTTGGCGGCATCGGCGTAGGCATGGCATCGGCCATCTGCCCGATGTATATCGGCGAAGTCGCTCCTGCCAACATCCGAGGTATGCTCGTGAGCTGGAACCAGTTCGCCATTATCTTCGGTCAGCTTGTCGTCTATTTCGTCAACCTCGTCATCCTGGGTTCACATGCCAACCCCATCTATGATGCCGTGTCGGGCGCAATCATGAACCTCACTGAAGCACAGTGGACCATCGAAACCGGTTGGCGTTACATGTTCGGTAGCGAAATGGTACCCGCAGGTCTCTTCACCCTGCTCATCTGCTTCGTGCCTGAGACTCCACGTTATCTGGCCATGACCGGTCAGGACGAGAAGGCGCTGCACGTCCTTTCGCGCATCAATGGATATTCGAAGGCCGTTGACATCCTCGACAACATCAAGAACACCGTGGCCGAGAAGCGTGAGAAACTCTTCGCCTACGGCTTCATCTGCATCTTCGTTGGCGTAATGCTCAGCGTATTCCAGCAGACCGTCGGCATCAATGCCGTGCTCTACTATGCTCCGCGTATCTTCGCCGATATGGGCATGAACAACCCAATGATGCAGACCGTCATCATGGGCATTGTGAACATCACCTTCACCCTCGTGGCTGTGTTCACCGTCGAGAAGCTGGGCCGCAAGCCGCTGCTCATCACCGGCTCGCTCGGCATGGCCATCGGAGCCTTCGGCGTGGCTGTGACCTTCGGCAACGAAGCCCTCAGCATCGTCACCATGCTCAGCATCATGGTTTATTCCGCTTGCTTCATGTTCTCGTGGGGCCCCATCTGCTGGGTATATATCTCCGAGCTCTTCCCCAACACGATCCGTGGCGCTGCCACCGCCATTGCTGTGGCCTTCCAGTGGATCTTCAACTTCGTCGTAAGTTCTACGTTCGTGCCGATGTTCAACATGCACCTCACTCCTGGCGACGACTTCGGTCACTGGTTCACCTACGGCCTCTACGGCATCATCTGCGTCATCGCTGCCCTCTTCGTCTGGAAGCTCGTTCCCGAGACCAAGGGCAAGTCGCTCGAAGACATGTCACGTCTCTGGCGCGAACGCAACAAGAAGTAACGCTTAATCGTTGATTTACAGACAGGACGGAAACGTCGGATACTTTCAGGAGATCCGCGTTTCCGCCCTTTATTTTGCAATCTATACTTAACGAAACAATGTAATATCAATAAAATCTACCCCCCCATTATAATTATGAAGAGTATATTTGTTTTTTTTTAATAAAAATAGTATAATTGCACCGTAAATCAACAACATACGAAAACAAAAAAGTTGTTGACAGTAGAGGTCAGTTAACACATGGTTTTTATTGTTAATATTTCGAATTATGAAGTTGCAATTTTTCAAAACGTTTGCCTTAGCAGCAACATTTGCTTTGGCATTTGCATTCCAAGGGAAGAGTGACACCCTTCCTGTTCCCGACGATTGCCGTATGATCGACGACATCTGCTTTAAGTTCGACGCGAGCACCAAGACGGCCCTCGTAAGTACTTATAAGACATTTAGTGCTGAACCATGGTATCGTCAAGATATGTATTACACGTATTCTATGACAAAACTTGTCATACCTGCTACCATTGACATCGATTCTCAAGAATATACAGTTGTAGGCTTTGACAATCCATTTTTCTACGGATCCTCTCCTGATACTGTGATTATACCTCCAACTATCGTGGCTATCACTAACGTAGGATTATCCAATACAAAGTCAATACAGCTTCATAACGGCATCAAGGAAATAGGCTACAGAGTATTTCGCGCAAACATGTGGCTAACTGAAATAGAACTTCCTGAAGGACTGGAAACCATTGGTGATTACGCATTCGAATATTCTGCTCTCCAATCTATAAGCCTCCCAAGTACCCTGAAAAATCTTGGCATTTACATATTCTCAAACTGCCAGGATCTCAAAGAGGTTATACTGCCAGAGGGCATTCCTGAAATACCTGCTGGTACATTCTATCGCGATCCAATCTCTTCCATCACCTTGCCTTCAACGATTACGCACATTGGGGTTCAGGCTTTTAGTGAATGTCCTCTCCAATCGATAGTGTTTCCAGAGTCGCTGCGCGTTATAGATATAAGGGCATTCCAAATGACTCCTCTGTCGTCAATCAAATTCAACGACAGACTGGAGACCATCGACTACGGAGCCTTTAGCCAGCTGAAGGGCGAAACGCTCGACATCGTCCTACCCTTCCACTTGAAAACCATCGGCCAAGAAGCTTTCAAAGATTCTCCCGTCAAGTCGTTGATAATACAGAAAAATGTGCAAAGCATAGGTGAAGATGCCTTTAAGGGATGCCCAATAGAAAAAGTAATTTCGCTCATCGAGCAACCACGTTACACTCCATTGCCATTCCAGGCCTTCGATGACAACGTTTTCCTCTACCAACCCCTCTATGTACCCACGGGGCTTGTCGATGAATACAGGCGCGTTATCTACTGGAACAAGTTCTACGACATCTTCGAGATGGATATGTCACCCTTGGAGAGCGTTACCATAGACAATGGAACCCCACGCTACTACACCATCGACGGCAAAGAGCTTGCAGCTCCTCAAAAGGGCCTTTACATCATCCAGAAAGACGGCAAAAGCCAGAAGATACTAAAGAAATAAGACGTCGGCACATTCGTCCCTAATATCATTTGGTCTTTCGACAATTGATGTTTCAATAAAACAAGCGACTCCATCTGCGTTCATACGAAAACGATCGATGAAAAGCAGATGGAGTCGCTATTCGTTTAGGACCCTCCTTATTATTATTTCGTCAGCTGCTGATATAGTTCGAAGAGGCGGGCGACACAATCGCTTTCAGTGAAACCTTTGACAGGGAAGCCGTAGGCGGCCATGACGGCGCGGTCGTTGTCCTGATGAGCGCGGCGCAGTTCGGAAGGCATGGTCACTTCGTCGTAGAGGTCGGCGAGGGAGCTGTCGGGATAGAGGGCACGTGCGTCGAGGATGGCTTGTGCTGTTTGCTCGATCTTTGCCTTCTGTTCCTCGGTTGGTGTGGGCCAGGGGAAGTTGTTATAGACGATAGTGTTAGAATAACTATAATCAGATTTCAACCTTCCACATACAGCACGCATCCATGCCATGTGGACATTACTTGTTAAAACTCCAAAATGAAATAAATTTGCATTTTGAAGAAAATAAATCTTGTCCCCAGGTATGATTCTTTGTGAAAGATAGTCAATAGGGATATAACGTCTTCTTTCAGACGAAACCTTCGGCAATCCAATATAGTCGCTTTGTGGTTCACGTATTTCATCAAACAGTGTAGGTGTATCTGCTTTTGCGCGAGTTGCTGCCTTGGTACTCTTTAGGCGAAATTCCCGAACCTTTTCTACTCGTTTCAACACATGAGGACACTTTCGCAGTTCCGAAGGATTTGCACCTTGTAACCAAAGACAATATCTCGGTTTTCTTTGGATAAAATCCTTGCCCATCATAAACGGACGAATGAATTGTTCAGCTCTTGGTTCCTCTCTCAGCAATTCGCCTTTTTCTTCTTCGGTAAGAATAAAGTTTCCATCGTCTGTTGGCTGACACCCTCTCACAAAGGGAGGCACATCATTGATAGGTTCTGCCCTCCTCTCAATAAATACGTTTGGCGAATTTAGCAGATAGGGACTAATATTGATTGCCTCAATCGCTCTATTACCTTCGAAAATTAATTTCTTTGCTTTAGGCTGGCTGTTATTATTGCTGAATCCAATAATGACACAATGAACTTGAGCCTTTAATGATGCTTCACTATCCCAGCGAAATGTCCTATATGCAAAGTCGATACAGACGTTATATTTTTCTATAAGATTCTTCCAAATAGAGGTAACTTGTTCGCCTTGTGTAATGGAATTAGTTGATACTAAAGCCGCATGAATATTAGAGCCAGACATCAAATGTGCTGCCTTATAGTACCATCCTGCTACGTAATCTATATTATTACCACATTCTGGACATACTTCTTTAAGATCTTTTTTCTGTTCTGCTGATTGAAAGGCATACCCCACAAACGGAGGATTACCCATGATATAGTTCAAATGATCCTTGGGTACAACACTTTCCCAATCGATGCGGAGCGCGTTGCCTTCGACGATGTTCGAGTAGGTTTTGAGGGGCAGGAAGTCGATGTCCTGGTGAATGATGCGTTCGGTAGCTGAGAGCATCTGCGCTTCGCTGATCCAAAGCGCTGTGGTGGCGACGGTAACAGCAAAATCATTGATTTCGATGCCGTAGAACTGATTGATGCTAACCTTGATGGGGTTGCTGAATTCGCCCAACATCATCTGTCCGTGATGACGTTCGCGAATGATGTCATTCTCCAATCGGCGCAGACTCAGATAGGTTTCGGTGAGGAAGTTGCCCGAACCGCAAGCAGGGTCGAAGAAGGTCAACGAGGCGAGTTTGTCCTGCAAGGCATCCAAACGACGAACACGCAGCTTCTCGACCTTTTCTTCGAGTGCAGCTTCGTATTCGTGGCGCAGATCGTCGAGGAAAAGCGGGTCGATAACCTTATGGATGTTTTCGATGGAAGTGTAGTGCATACCTCCCGAGCGACGCGTCTCGGGATTGAGTGTCGATTCGAACACTGCACCAAAGATAGTGGGCGAGATTTCACTCCAGTCGAAGTCGAGCGAAGCGTTCTTCAACAGAGTTTCGCGCAGCTCTTCAGTGAACTGCGGAATCTCAATCTCTTCGGTGAAGAGGCCACCATTGGTATAGGGGAAGGCTTTTAGTTCGTCCTGCAAGTAACGTGAACGACGTTCGGTTGGAGTGTTGAGCGTTTCGAAAAGAGCAAACAATGCACGTCGCATATCCTTCGCCTCGTAGGTTACCAAGTAATCATGGAACTGATTGCGACGGAAGATACCTGCATCCTCGGCATAGAGGCAGAAGACGATGCGCACGCAGAGGATGTTGAGCCAGCGCAAGGCCTGTGCCGATAGATCGTCATATTGGCGAAGCAGCGCGTCATAAATCCTGCCCACAATCTCACCTGCCTGCATCGACACCTGCATCTCGCGACGAATATGCTCACTCTTCTGATCGACGAGGAACTGCAGGCGATAGGCTTCGCGCTCAAGGTTCTCAAGCAACAGTTCTTCGGGTTCTCCGTTGGGCTGCTCCATGTCGTAGATAAGCATCGAACGGAAATTGCAAGTCACCACCCAACGCGGACGCTTTGAGTAGGGCATCTCGGCAGCATAGCGCTTGGCTTGCTGGAAAGGCGTAAGCTGTGTGCCATCAGATTGTTGGATGGGACGACGCAGATCGATGTCGATGGACTTC
>JAEEGK010023219.1_pt1 | contig 12951 bp, 8 predicted proteins | sample 8958771 | NCBI WGS metagenome assembly JAEEGK01 (sample SAMN16246547, study PRJNA631951) | gut metagenome | biome: gut microbiome; feature: rumen; material: SC-attached | host: Bos | place: Iran: Karaj | collected 2018-10 | reverse complement strand
TTCTTTTCTATAAAATAGTTTTTTTAATAAGAATATAATATATGATTTTATAGCAATCTTTATTATAGAATAAATATTAAGAAGGAAAGAAGATTGTTAAATGTTTTAAATAATCAAAATTTGAATAAATAATTTTAATTTCAAAAGAATAATTCTTTATTTGAATTACTTAAAATGAACTATATTAAACAAAGAAAATACCTAAATTGTTTAAAGTATATTATTGATTTTTATTTTTATAGCTGATTAATTTAAATTTTAAAAATTAAAAAAAAATATTATTTATAGCTATATTAATTTTACAATTTAATTTTTTAAATCAATAGAAGTTTAATGAAATTAAATAAAATTTATTTTCATTTATTTCCATATTATTTTAAAAAATATTCAATTTCCATATCATAAATAATATTTTTAATTTATTTATAAATAACTAATTCAATTAATGTCATTTGACAAAAAAATAGAAAATTTTTATGGTTTCAATCCAAATAAAATGATTTATGATATAAGTGATGAAAAAGATAGAATATGCTTTAATTCAGGAAATTTAATAATTCAAAGATCATTATTAGATTTAAATAATATAATATTTGGAGACAGTTCAGGCGGTTCTATAAAAACAATAAAATTTATAAAAAGAGGAAAATATATTATTACTACAGAAATAAATGAAAGAGAAAACACTTTAATTATTTTAGTCTATCAAACTCAAAATACTATAATGTTATATCATAAAACAAAAATTGATCTAAATGAATATTCAACTTTACATATTAAAAATGTTTTTTTTGATATTAATTTTAATTTAGATTTTATAATTTGTTTATTAAAAGAAAATAATGAAATATTAATTTTTAAAGGTAAATTAGAAAAAGATTCTTTATCAATATTTTGTGAATATTTTTGTATTATAAATAGACTAGAAATGTCAATTAAATTAATTAAATTTATATTTGAGTATAATTTATTAATCTGTACTAGTAAAGAAAAAATTATATCTATTAAATTAAATGAAAGTAATGATAATGAAGCGAATTCTTTTGAAATTATGAATAAAATTTCAAATGATTCATTTAATTATATTCCAAAATCAATGAAAATATTAATGGATAATATTGAAATAAAAAATAATTTAATTGAAGAAAAAAATCAAATTAAAATAATAATTTTATGTACAAATGGTAAAAGCCATATATATTCAACAGAATTAAATTTATTAAAAGAAATATCATTAAATACAATTGAAAATAGTTATAATTTAGATGATGAAGAAGAAAATTTTGATTTAATATATAATTTTTCATATTTATCAATTTCTGAAGGAATAATTATTCTAGGTGGTGAAGATAGTAAAATTTATATATATGATTCAATTTCTTATAATCAAAAATATACAATTAATATTTCAGAATTAAATGATAAATCAATAATGTCAAAAATATCTTTTATTTATATTAATGAAAAATCTGATATTATTTATATTATTTTATTTAATGGACAAATTTTTTCTGGAAAACTTTCATTAATTTTATATAAAAAACCAGGATCATTAAAATTATTATCTTATGGTCATAAAAATAAAATAATTTCTTTAGATATTTCTTCTTATGATAATGAAAATAATAATAATGCATTTTATACAATTAGCCAAAATGGACCTTTAATTAAAACTTATTTTAATGGAAGTAAGTTTACAAATTTAATTTATAATAATGAAAAAATTAAATTTACAACTTGTAAAATAAATCCTAAATATAATAATTTATTATATGCTGGTGATGAGATGGGAAATTTATATATTTTTGATATTGATAATAGGAAATTTGAATTAATAAATATTGATAAAATTGCTAATTTTAAAATTGACTCAATTTCATTTAGTAATAATATTAAAAATGATTATTTGTCAATTGGATTTGATTCTGGAATGATTACAATTCATGATATTAATATTCAAGATTATAAATGTGATTTTATTTTAAAAGTTTGTGATGATTTTAATAATAATTTTAATAAAGAAAAAATAAATTCATTTTGTTATTTTTATGAAGATAATGATAATAGAATATGTTATTTATCAAAAGAAAATTCAATTATGGTCGGAAATTTAAATTCAATAAATAATAATATTATTTTAATGAATGAAGCAAATTATTCTTATAATATAAGTAAATTTGGTTATATTTTAGATATTAAAATTCATCCTTCAAAAAAATATATTTTTATACTTTTATCAAGTTATCAAATTGATGTTAGAAATTTAGATAATATTAATGTTAGAATTGGTATATTAGATTTATTCCAATATAAAAAAGTAAATAAAATAGATTTTGATATATCAGGTGATTTTATGATTTATAGTAATTATGATAATCTTTATATTTATAATTTAAGAAAAAATAAAGTTTATAAGGAAATTAATAAACTTTTTGATATGTCTTTTTGTAAATTTACAAATGATGGAAGATATTTTATTTTATGTGGAAATAATGGTTCCTTTTGTATAATGTTAAATTATAATGATATTAAAAACTTGATTTATAATTATAAAGATGCTGAAATTAAATATGGAATTAAGAAAGTTAGAGAAATGTTTAATTTACAATTAGATGATCATCTTCTTAAAGAAAGAAATATAAATAAAAAAAAAATAATTCATCCACATGAAGAAAATAAAGAACAAAAAATAGAAAAAATAAAACATTCAAATACTCAACAATATTTTATTGATAATAATAATTTTAATTTCATTCAAAAAAAGAATCTTCAAAAAATACATATTATGGATGATTATAATAAAACAAAAGACAATTTTGCAACAAATCAATTTAATAATCAAAATTTATATTTGTCACAAAATTATCAAAATCAAAATATACCATTACAACAAGATTTTACTTATTCAAATAATAATTTAATTCAAAGTCAAAGAATACCACAAAATAATATAAATTATAATAATACAAATCAATTTATTCAAAATCAAAGAAATTTAAATTATAATAATTCAAACCAATTAATACAAAGTGAAAGAATTCCAGAAAAAATATATGATATTAATAATTCAAATAATAATTTAATTAGAACATTTCAGTCACAGAGAATTTATCCTAATTCAAACTATATTACTTTAAATAAAGATCCATCAATTTTTCCTATTAATCAAAAATCAACAATTAAAAAAATTAATAGGAATAATTATACTAATTCAAATAATATGCTTTATCCAACTATAACAAGTGATATTGTTGAAACAAGTTCAAAACAAAACCAAAATGATATTAGAATTAAAAATATTTCCAAAGCTGTTTTTGAAATGTCAAAACCTAATATTGAAAAAGAAAGATATCAATTGATAAGAAATCAAAGAACAAATCAAGAAATTTTTAAAAAACAATCTCAAGTTTATTCTCAAAATAATGATCGTTTTAAAAATATTATTCCAAAAGATTCTTTTAAACAAAATTATAATATAAATAATGAAGAATTTAAAAATATTAATCAAAAAGAAACATTTAATAATATTAATAATTTTAATCAAAATACATCAAATAAAAATTTTAATTCTGATTTTAATAATATAAATAATTCAAATTATAATGAAAAGAAACAAAATAATAAAAATTCAAATCAAGATTTAAAAATTAGAAAAAATTATACTCAAAATTATAAAGTAGATTTAGAAAAATTTGAAAATGAATCTTATTATTCAAGATTCACAAATAACGGTAGTTATTATATTAATAATGGAATTGATAATAAAAAAAGAAATATTTTACCTGATGATGATAGTATAGATAATATAATAGAAGAAGTAAGTAATAATTCTTTTGAAAATAAAAATATTCAAAAGAAAAAAAGTAAAATTAATGAAAGTTATCCTAGTGAACAAAATTCAATAAAAAACAAATCATCTAATTCAAATAGTATTAAAAATGAAAAAAATTACGAAAATGAAAAAAGAAATTATATTTCACAATTTAATAAATCAAATAATGATTTTTCAATACATTCTTTCTCTAAAAAAGATAATAATTCTGCGTTTGATGACATTGATAATGTTGAAAAAGATATTAAAAGATTTGAAATAGAAAATAGAAATTATATTAAATAAAAAACTATTATTTTTTTAATATTTAAAAAGAGGAATAATAAATAATATAAAAATTCATTATATTTTTCAAAAAATATATTTTGAAATTTTTTTAGAATACTAAAAATAAAAAAAAAATGAAAATAAATATTATTTTTCTCTTAATAATAATCCTTTTAAAGATAAATAAAGCAAAAATTTCAAAACAAAACAAATTGATATTAAATTTTGAAAAAAACAAAATAAAAATATATGAAGAAACAAATATAAATAATTCAATTAATGAAAATCAAACACAACATCCTTTACATCCTCCTCCTCCTCCTCCACCACCTCATGATTTAGATGATGAAAATAAAGGAACTCCAATATTTATTATTATTAAATATTTTTTAATTGGAATTTTTGTTATTATTTTCATTATTCTTTTTGTTTTTTTTTTCATTCAAAATTTTAATAAGTATAATAAAGAACAAGAAAAGATATTTTATAATAAAATACATTTATTAATGAAATTAAAAGAAAAAAATAATGAAACAAAAGAAAAAAATATTGATATTGATAATAATTATAATAAAAGCCAAAGTAATTTAAATATTAATTTAAATGCACCTTCTGTAATTAAAAATAATTCAATTGAAGAAAAAATATATACAAATAAAAAAGATGAAATTTTTTTAAATAAAGAAGATATTACAGTTAACGATAATGGAGTAATAAATCCAAGTGAAGATGACTTAAAATTATATAAACCTTATGAAATATAAGAGTTAATAAATTTAAATTATATATATTTATTTACAACAAAAAAATAAATTTTTAATTAAAATAATCATTGGTTATTAATAAATTTATTTTTTATGATTATAATATAAAGAAATTATATTTAAAAATTTAATATTTATTATTATAATATAAATATATTTTAAAAAAATAAGAAATTTAATATTTTAAAATAAAGAATTATTAAATTTTTTTTAATTGGATTTAAATTCCAATGCTCTTATATAATTTATAATTTATTATTTTAGTTAAATATTTCCTTTTTGGATAATTTATTATTTCAATTAAATAACTTCCAATTATTTCATTTTTCATCTTTAAATTGATAAGTTTTAGATGAAAAAATTAAAGAAATTAAAAAAAACATTTTCATCATCAGAAAATAATTTTTTATTATTCCATTATTATTTGTATTAATTAACTTTGAATCCATATTATTAAGTTTTAAATATTTTTTTTATAATCTTTTTTTATACATATTATTTTATACTGAAAATTAAATCTTAAATTGTCTATTAAAAATAAAAATTAATCTATTTTTTATTCATTTTGAAAATATGGGAATTCTATATATAATTCTTAATATTTTTCTAATTTCTTTTCTATTTTTAAATTATGCATATTATATATTAAAAAAATATTATCGTCATATAAAATACAAAGAAAAAGAAACAGGAAAAGAAATAGATATTCAAATAAAATATGCTCCTTTAGTCCCAATAGATAAACTTAATTATTTTGAATTTATTATAATAGGTACTTTTATCTTTCCAATAAGATTACCTTTTGTTTTACTTTCATATTTCTTTCTCAGATTACATTTAAAAATATTAAAATTAATATATAAAAACCATGAAAAAAACAAAGAAGAAAGAAAAAAATTTGAAAAAGCAGCAAATTTTTGGTTAGGAATTTATTTTATAATAAACAATATAAAATTAATAAAAAAAGAAATAAAATACTTAGAAATATATAAAAAATATTTAGGAGAAGATTATAATTTTTCACAAAATGATTATTCAATATTTATAAGTAATCATTTAGGTTATTTAGAAATAGCAGGTTATATGAAAGAATATGGAGTTTCATATTTAATTACATTTGAATTATTAAAAGCCCCTTCAGTTGGAAAGGCTTTAATGGAAATTGGTTCTTTTTTTGTTAATAGAGAAGATGAAAATAGTAGAAAAAAATCTTTAGAAACTCTTATTAAAAGACAAAATGATTTTTATAATAAAAAAAGTTTTATTAAAACTTTAATTTTTCCAGAAGGAACTACTACTAATGGGAAATATTTAGCAAATTTTAAAAGAGGTTGTTTTATTTCTTTATTACCAATTAAACCTTTAATTGTTTTACCTTATGATGGTTTTATTTGTTCTACTAATAGATTTTTTTTTTTTGTTAGAACTATTTGTACTTTGAGTATTAAAATTTTTTATTCTGAATTACCAATTATTAATCCTACTTCTTTTATGTTTGAAAAATATAAAAATTTTGGAAAGGAGAAATGGGAAATTTTTGCTAAAGTTGTTCAAAAAATTTATTCTGAAATTGGAGGATTTATTGAAACTGATATTAAGTTTAGAGATAGAGTTATGTTTTATAAAATTGCTGAAGATGGGTTTTATATTGATAAATAAATGATTTTTTTTAAGTATTTGAATTAAATAAAAATATTTCTATTTTTTTAATATTTAAATAAAGATTTATTTATAATTTTATTTATTCAAAAAGATAAAAATATTTTGATAAAGGTTTTAATAAAGTTTTGATAATTATATTATTTATATTTATTATTAACTTAATCACAGGTTTGGGTTTGACAAATTTAAAATTATTTCTTTTATTAAAAATCAAAAAAATATTAAATGTTTACATATTAAAATTTTTTAAATTATATTATACACATATAATATAAATTAAACTTAAAAACTTAAAATTATTAAAAAATATAATATATTTAAAGAATAATAAAATACTGTATCTATATTTTTAATTATTAATTTGGAAATTTAATTATTATTTATTTGTTATTTATTTTATTTAAGATTTCAAAATATTTTATTTTCAAATATTTATTTATAAGAATAAAAAATATAAATTAATATTTTTTCTTTATAGTTATATTCCATTAAAATAATCAAAAAATTAAATATAAAAAAAATAAAATAATTTTGATTAAATTCAAATTATAATTAATTATTTTTTTCTTTCATTTAAATACAAAATTAATGATTATGATTTCAAATAATTTAAAATTAATAAACTCTTATTATTAATTTAAAAAAAAATTATTTGTATTCATGAATAATAAAACATTAATAATTTAAAAATTAAATATAAATGTAAATATATTTTAAAAATAAGAAATTTAATATTGTAAAATAAAGAATTATTAAATAGTTTTTAATTTGATTTAATTTCTTTTTCATCAAATAATTCCAATAAAAATTTCCTTAAAGAATTTTTAAATAAAATAATACAAATAAATATTAAAAGAATAATTCCAATTCCATTATATAATTTATAATTTATTATTTTAGTTAAATATTTCCTTTTTGGATAATTTATTATTTCAATTAAATAACTTCCAATTATTTCACTTTCTTCTTTAAATTGATAAGCTTGAGATGAAAAAATTAAAGAAATTAAAAAAAAATCATTTTCATAATCATCAGGGCAATAATTTTTTATTATTCCATTATTATTTGTATTAATTAACATTGAATCCATATTATTAAGTTTTAAATATTTTTTTTCATATTCTTTTATATAAATATTATCACATATTATTTTATACTTAAAATTATACCCTAAAGCTCCTATAAAATGAGTATTGATTTGATATCTCGAATTTGGTTTTAAATCTTTAAAATATATTTTAAATAATCTTTCAGTATTCATTTTCATATCTGAAATTAAATGTTTTTCTCCAGGAAATAATCTGATTATTTCAGAATTAAATATTTTTATTAAAATGAAGAATAAGTAAAAAACAAAATTATTTTTCATTATGAAAATATTAAAATTTGTATTGTATTAATATTATTTATTATATAAAATATAATACATTACTATTATATGTTTATAAATTAGTTTCTTGAAAAGTTGAAAAAATTTTATTTTTTTAGATTTCAAATATATTTAAAAAGTCTTTTTATTTCATTATTTTGATTGAATGATTTGAAAAAAGATAGTAAAAAAAAATACAGTTAATAAATTATTATATTCAAATTTGAATTTTAAAACCCTTTAATAAATTCTCAAAAAAAGAATAAAGTTTAAAAAAATTAATTTATTTATTAAAAAAATTATTGAAAAAATGTCATCACCAAAATATAAATTAGTAGTATCAGATTTAGATGGAACATTATTAGTAAATTCTCATTTACCTGAATTTAATTTAAATTCAATAAAAAAAATAAGAGAAAAAGGAGTAAAATTTTGTATTGCAACAGGAAGAACAATTCAATCAACAAGATATATTTTAAAAGAATTAGATTCTTATAATAAAGAAAATGAATATTCAATTTTATTTAATGGTTGTACAATAATAGAAAATAAAGATAATAAAATATTATATTTTAAAGGAATAGAATATGAAATTGCAAATAAATTATTTGAAATAGGAAAAAAATATAATGTAATGTTATTAGTTTATACAATTGATGCATGTTATGTTTGGAAATCATATGAAAATGAAGTAAAAAGACAAGAAAAATTAGATGAAAAATTAACATTTATGACTGATTTAAATATTGATTTTATAAAAGAAAAAAAAATTCCAGTGACAAAAATAATTTTTGGTTCAGAAGATAATAAATATTTATTAGAAATAAAAAAAGAATTAGATAAAATATTCAAAGATGATATATCAATATCATTTTCATCAGAAGTTTATTTAGAAATAAATTCAAATAATGTAAATAAAGGAATTGCTTTAGAATGGTTATCTAATTATTTAAAAATAAATATTAATGAAACTATTGCAATTGGTGATAATAATAATGATCTTTCTATGATTGAAAAAGCAGGTTTGGGAATTTGTGTTCAAAATGCAATTGATAATATTAAAAGTAAAGCAAAATATGTTACTGAAAAAAAATTTGATGAAGGAGCTGTTAAAGAAGTTTTAGATAAGTTTATTTTAAGTGAGTAATATTTTTTATTTAATTTTGTGAATATATATTTTTTTTTCAGTTAAATAATTATTTTTTTTTTTCTTAATTTTTTCTTTTAATTATGATTTTATTTAGGGTGATATATATAAAAATAAAATAAATGAATTTGGATTAATATAATTTTTATAATAATTAATTATTAATTATAAAATAAATTTTCTAAAAAAAGGATAATTTTTTAATAAAATAAATTTTTTTTTCAAAAGTAAAAAATATCAAAAAAAAAACTTTTAATCCAATGCCCAAAAAGAAAAAATAAAAAAATGTCATCATACAATAATCAAACAATCAAAGCATTTATTTATCTAATCTTAACAACATTATCAATAATATTTCTAACATCTTTCTACATAAAAATAAGAGATAATAAAATATCTTATCCAATTACATTTCCAAATGATAAATGTACAAAAACTCCACAAGAAATATTAAAAGAAATGAAAGGTGGACTTTGTATTGGAAATACATTAGAATCTCAAATAGGAGAAACATATTGGGGAAATCCATATTTAACTCAAGAAATAATAGATGGTTTTATGAGTAGAGGAATAAAATCTTTTAGAATTCCAATTAGATGGGATGATCAAATTATTAATATGAAAAATTATACAATTAAACCAATATATTTTAAAAGAGTTCATGAAGTAGTGAATTACATTTATAATAAAGGAGGATATGTTATTATTAATACACATCATAGTAAAAATGAAAAATATATTGGAAGAGATATTGAAAATAATAAAAAAAGATTAGTTTCTTTCTGGAAACAAATATCAGAATATTTTATATCATATGGTGATAGATTAATATTTGAATTATGGAATGAACCAGTTGAAGATAAAAATTGGTGTGGATATCAATATTTTTCTCTTTTAGTAAATGAATATAATGAAATAATGTTAAAAACAATAAGAAATACAGGAGGAAATAATATTAAAAGATTAGTAATAATTCCTCCTTATGCAGGAAATGGAAATTTAGTATCAATTGTTAATTTTAAATTTCCAATTTATGATAAATATACAGCTGCTTCTGTTCATATGTATAGACCAAGTGGTTTTGTTGATGGTTGGCATAAATATTTAACTAAACAAAAACAAAGTGATATGTTCTTTGTTTTTAGATTAATTAAAGAATATTTATATGATAAAAATATTCCTATTGTTATTAGTGAATTTGGTGCTAAAGATAATGATAATTTAAATGAAAGAATTAAATTTACTAAAATTGTTGCTCAATTTTCACATTCTATGAATGCTCCTTGTTTTTATTGGGATGATGGTGTGAAAAAAAATAAAAAAACTTTTGGTATTTTTGATAGAAATAAAAAAATTTGGATTTATCCTGAAATTAATGATGTTATTGTTGAAGAATATAATAAAGAACCTATGAAAATTGAAGATTTACCTTTTTATGAAAATATTACTTCTAATCCTTATTTTATTACTAATGTTACTCATGATGATAATTGGTATAATCCTAAACCTTTTATTAGAACTTTTACTATTGTTATTTTTTATGGATGTGAATTTTCTAATTTTAATCCTTATTGGCTTACTGAAAAAGGAATTTTGAGTTTTGAATTTTTTACTAATGAATTTGCTTTTAATCAAGTTTTAATTGAAACTGTTCAAAATCATACTTTTTATAATGTTCATTTTACTGTTGAAAAATTAGATAATGGAAATTTTATGGGTAAAGTTAATTATTGGGATATGGTTAAACAATATGATAAAATTATTGATTATAGATATATTAGGTTTTATTCTAATGATAGTAAAGCTGAAGTTTTTAATAGTACTTATACTATATATGAATAAATAAGATATACTTTTTTTGTTAATTATTTATAATAGAATTTTATGTTATGATTGATAAATTTATTTAAAATTAAATAATTAAATAAAATTGATATTTTTGATTAAATTATTTTTAAATATAATTTATTTATATGAAAAAAGATTAATATATTTATAAAAATCTTTTTTATATTTAATCTTAAATTATTTTTATTAAATTATTAAAATATGATTAAAATTTATTAGAGCAATTATAAAAAAAATAATTTATTTCCAAATTAATTAATTAAAATAAAAAGTTTTATTTTAAAAATAAACATATTATAATATCCAAACTTTTATTATTTTATCACATCCATATGTAATTATTAAACCATTATTCAATTTAGTTATTCCATAAATCCAATCATTATGTATATCTTTAATTATTTGAATAAAATCAAAATTATCACTTCTATATATAATAATATTATTAGATTCACCTCCTATTAAAATCAATTTTTTATTTTCAATAATACATATTGCACAACAAAGAAAATTATTTTCAATTGATTTAATTATTCCTTTTTCAAAGATTGAAATAATTTTAATTCTCCCATCATTTCTTCCTCCAACTATAATTTTATCATCATCAATTCTTTTTAATGCATTATTATTACAACAAAAAGCATTTTTAATATAAACAATACTTTCAAAATTATTAATATTCCAAAATTTTGTTCCACCACTTCCAGAAGATATTAAAATATTTTTATTATTTAATATTAAAATTGATCTTATTGTATCTGAATGTTTTAAAGATGTAATTAATTGATATTTGTTATTATTAATATTTTTTTCTCAAATTTTTACTGTACCATTCTTTTAACATGAAATTATATTTTCATTTAAATAATATAATACTTTATAAATATAACCATTATGTGCATTTTCAATTATTTGATTTATTATAAATAATTTTTCTTTATTTTTAATCCAAATTTTTATACTTTTATCCCAAGAACATGAAATAAAATTATTATCATCTTTAATATCTATATATAATATATAATCATTATGTGATTTTGAAATTAATTGAATTATATTAAAATGTATATCATATATTTTTATTGTTTTATCATATGATACTGATATTATATTCCCTGAAGGAAAAGAAGTTATAAATCTTATCCAATTTGTATGTGCATTTATTGAGTTTATTTGTGTTAAATGGAATTTAGTTTTTTTCTTTTTTTTAAATGGATTAAAATCTTCTAATATATTTATTTCTTTATTTGTAATTATTTTTGATACTTTTTTATTTATAGTTAATATGATATTTGGATTATTTTCTATTATTAAATATAGTTTTTCTTTATTTTCATTTTCAATCTGAATTTGTTTTTTATCAAATAAATCAGAAATAAATTCTATAATTTCTTTTATTGATATTTTTGATTTAAATAAATCAAATGAATGAAAATAATATAAATTAAATAATGATTCATAATAATCTAATGAATAATTATCATTATTTTTGATAGTTATAATAATCGAAATATTATTTTTGGAATTTAAATTAATTCTCCATTTATTAATTTTTTTTTCAACTTTAATTGGGATATGTTTAAACATTTATGATACAATTTTTTTTGAAATTATATTATTATAAAAATCACTTTCTTTTAATTTAATTAAAATTAATTTTACACAATTTATATTATTAAATTTATAAAAAATTTATTTCATTTAAATTACTTCTATAATTAAAAATAAATTTTAATTTAAAAATAAAAGATATAAATTTATTTACTTTATTCAAAAAAATAAATTTTTTCATCAGTCCCTAAAATTATTCTTTTATCTTCTAATTCCTTAATATAAATATTTCCATAACCTGATTCCTGGAATTTATAAACAGAATTAATATTAACTTTTAATTCTTTTTCTTTTTTCTCATCGTTTTCTTCAAAAATATATTTAAATTGACAAAAATCAAAAGTATAATGTTTCTCAAACTTCATAGCAGCGCATAACAAATTATTATCAGATAAATCTCCCAAACCAACAATACAATATATATCAGGAATTTTAATATGTTTAACAATTA
>JAEEGK010023218.1_pt1 | contig 12951 bp, 7 predicted proteins | sample 8958771 | NCBI WGS metagenome assembly JAEEGK01 (sample SAMN16246547, study PRJNA631951) | gut metagenome | biome: gut microbiome; feature: rumen; material: SC-attached | host: Bos | place: Iran: Karaj | collected 2018-10 | reverse complement strand
TAAATTCCTTATTTATTTCATGAAATTTATAATTTAATTTAATTAATTTATTATTATTATCAATTTTTTCACTTCTATTTTCTCTTATAATATCTTCTAATTTTTCTAAATTTGTTCTTTAACTTTCTATTTTTGGAATATTATTATAATGAATTAATTGTCCATTATTATATTTAACATCTATATAACTATTTGTTAATGGTTTTATATCTGATGGATATTGTAGAAATTGTAAAGAAGAAGAATTTTTATATTTATATATTGTTCCCATTGATGACATACTTTTTTTTAGAACTTTTTTTAAAGGAAGTTTAGATATTTTTTTAAATGAAAACTTCCTTTTAGATAACAACATTTTTTAGACTGATAATTTTTATTTTAATTTAATAAATAATATTCCTTTACAATATATAAATTTATTTACTGTTAATTCTATTATTAAATCCTTCAATAAACAAAAACCTAAAAAAACCATATAAAAAACCCTATAAAAAAAACTCAAAAAAAAAAAAATTTTTTGTTATAAAAAACAACATATAAAAAATATTTTATTTACAAATGCAAAAATAAAAATAATTATATAAAAATAATTAAAAAAAAAAGTAAAAATCCAATAAAACCCAAATTTAAAAACTTCCCATTACAAGTAATCCTAATTCCAAAATAAGTATCATTTTTTTTATAAATTCCATTATTAAGTAAGCAAACAGAATTATTATCAGGATTATTAATATAACAACAAGAAGCATTTTCAATAGAATTTATAAAACAGTCATTTTCATTTTTAGGATTTTCACCACAAACAGAATAAGATTGATTTTCAGGAATATCACCAGGTTTATAACCACAATCTAATTCAACTGCAATATTATCAGGTGATAATCCAATATCCATTGATGATATAAATGGTGTTATGAATATTTGACTTTTTGGAACGAATACACATAATGTTTCTTCTTTTTCCATTAAACTTACATGAGCGAAACAACATATTGAATTTTTACTTGAGTCATCTTTACAATCTTTAAATGATTTTGGATCTTTTACACCACATGTTTGAGTATTTATTTGGTTTAATATTTGTAAAAATATTATATGGAATATTATTAACATTTTTTATTTTATTTTTTTTTATTTTTTTTTTTAATTTTGTTTATTTTTTTTATTTATGAATTAAATTTAAATTAAAAAAATAAAAATTTGTTTTATTTATTTTTTTTTTCTTTACATAATAAAAAATTTAATATAAATTTTATATAACTTTTTATTTAAGTATTTCACAACATAATCCCAATCCCTTAAGACCATTATAACTATTTTCATTTTCTAATGCTGAATATGTCCATAAATGAGTATCCCAAGATAATAAACCTAAATTTCTAGCAATTTGAAAACCTGCAGAATGTAATTCTAAACTAGTACATAATCTATAATTTTCCTCACAAGAATTTTTAGCTTTTTCCAAAGTACAATCTAAACATCCAATCCTTAAAAAATTAGGTTGAATTCCTCCTAAAATAGGAGAAGCTTCTCCTTGAATATAATTAATATTTAAAGGAATATTATATATTTTAAGATGATCAATATAAAATGGTATTTTACAATTTTTACTAAATGAAGGAGTATTTCCAATATAAATATTTGAATAATTATTTTCAAAATCACCTTTTAATTCAATTGAATTATCTGGTATTCCATTTATATATAAAGATAATTTTTTATTTTGTTTTATTAAAGATATATGATGCCATTTTTGAGGATAAAATTTTGATATTGATATTAATTTTTCACCTTCTTTATTTTCATTATTATTAGTTTTAATTAAAATATTTAAATTTTTCTCTTGTCTATCATATAATATTGCAGGATATCTTTCATATTTATCATTATTATCTTCACCTTTTTGAATAAAAGGACAAAATCTTTCTCCTTCATTTGAATTAGAATCTTCTAATATAAATAAATAAAATGTAATTGAAAAATCATTATCATATAATTTATTATCAGGAATTTCTAAAAATAAACCATCTTTAAAATAAGCGCTGTTACCAATTCCAGTAAATGAAGGACCTGAAAAAAAATTTCCATTTGCATGATTTCCATTTCCAGATTCATCAATTGCTCTTATTTGATCAAATGAATAATATAATTTTAATCCTTTTACTTCGGCATTTGGTAATATTATTTTTTTACCATTAAATATACAAATTGGACCTTCTGTATATAAGTCACATTCATTTAATGAAAAAAATGGATTTTTATTTAATGTTGTGTCTTCATTTTGGGATTCAAATAATTTTTGAGTTGATTGAAGAGTTGTTGAGTTTTTCATTGTTAATTCAAATGAGGATTTTAAGTTTATGGTTATTAATATTAAGGTTAGTATTTTTTTCAGAGAGGTTTTCATAATTATTTATTTTTTTAATTTATTAATTATAGGGGTTATTTTAATTTTTGAATATATTTAATTTTGAATTTAATTTTTTTTTTATTAGTGAACAGTTAATAAATATAATATTTTTTTGATTACTTTTTAACTAATATAAATTTTATCTATAATTTAATAAAGCAATTTAAATTTTATTTTTAATAGAGTAAAAAAATTTTATTTATTAAAATAAATATTTAAATATTTTTCTTGTATTTTTTTCATTTAATGATCTTATATTATTATTAATAAAAATAATAAATACAAAAAATAAAAATATAATTAAAATTTAAACAAATATTTTATATGGGATGTCAATGTTCTTCAGAAGAAAAAAAAACAATACAAACAATTCATTATACTAATAAAAATAACAACTTACAAATAAATCAAAATAACATAATATCCTTAACAAAAGTAAATAAAATATCATTATCAAAAAAATCAAAAAGTGTTGATCACATTAAACAAAGAAAAACACAAAAAAAAGAAGAAACATTAATAGAAGAAGATGAAAAATCAATATCTTCAAAAGATAGTCAAATAAAAACTTTCAAAATAAAAAAATTCACAAAAAAAGAAAGAGAAAAAAACATAAAAGTAAAAAATATAAAATCCAACAAAATATTTTTTCTCCTCCAACTTTACATAGAAGCAAAAACTGGATTATACAATCACAGTACAGAAAAAGAAGCAAAATTAATAGCAAAAGGTTTATCTCAAAAAAACTTAAATAACAAAATAATAGACACAATAAATTACAACATTCGTAAAATAAAAAAAATTTACAAAAACCAAAAAATTCCAAATGAAAATATTCAATTTACAGATGATTTATTTCCTCCAAATATAAAAAGTATTTTAGGAATAGATAACAATAATGAACCAATAGATAAAATAAGACCTCGTTTATTAAAATCAAAAAAAGAATTTTTATACGATACAGATAATATAATATGGTTAAGAGCAAAAGACATTTTTCCACAAGGAAAATATTCTTTATTTGTAGATGATATATCAATAGATGATGTAAGACAAGGAAGTTTAGGTAATTGTTACTTTATGTCATCATTAGCAGCAATGACATCAATTCCACAATTAATAATTCAAATATTTAAATCAATTTATATACCAAAAAATAATTGTTATGAAATTGGAATGAATATTGAAGGTGAATGGAAAATTGTATTATTAGATGATTATTTTCCTTGTAGTAAAAAAACAAAAATTCCTATTTTTGCAAAACCAAATGGACCTGAATTATGGGTTATGTTATTAGAAAAAGCTTGGGCTAAAATTAATGGTGGTTATATTAATATTAGTGGTGGTTTCGCTTCGGAAGTTTTATCAGTTTTAACTTCATTTCCTATTCAAACTATTAAATTAAATTGTAATGATATGGATTTAATATGGGAAAAATTATTAAATGATTTTAAAAAAGGACAAATTATTTCATCTTGTTCTAATTTTAATCATGAAATTGAAAAATATGGTTTAATTAGTGGACATAGCTTTACTGTTATTAATTTTACTTCTGGTTATGTTAATGGAGAATTAATTAGATTAATTAGATTAAGAAATCCATGGGGTTATAAAGAATGGAATGGTGATTGGAGTGATCATTCTAATTTATGGACTTATCATACTAAAAAAATATTAAATGCTAATTTAATTGTTGAAGATGATGGTGCTTTTTGGATGAGTTTTAATGATTTTTTTAAATATTTTTGTATTGTTGATGTTTGTAAAGTTATTAATCCACAATGTGTTAAATCATTTAAAATTTCTAATGATAATGTTGGTCAACCTAATATTTTTCATTTGGAAATTTATTCTAAGACTAAATTAATTTTTAATGTTATTAAGAAATATTATAGATTTCATAGAACTATGGAATCTTATCAAGAATTAGCTATAAATTTAATAATAATGAAAATAAATTTTAATTGTAGTGATTGTAAATATACTTTAAGTTTAATTGATTCTACTTGTAATAATGAGGATAATCCATATTTAGAAACTGAATTAACTATTGGATATTATATTGTATATATTTATTGTAATTATAAATATTCAACATTTAAGAAAAGAAGAAAAATTAATTTGTATATTTCTTCTGATAAATATTTTAATTTAGTATATAAAGGAATTGATAATGAATTTAATTTACTTAAACAATTAATATGTGATATATATAATGAAAAAATAAAGAATATAACTCATCGAAATAAAGATTTTATTTCTTATTCAGCAAATAAATTTGATAAAACAATATTTGGTTTTTTAGTTATGAAAAATTTATCAGATGAAGAAATGAGATTAAATGTTAATCATAATTCACAAAATTTTCATTTAGTTTATCCTTTCGATGAAGATACTTCAATGATAGAAACATATCTTCCATCAGGAAAAACATGTGTTTTTTTAGGAATAAGACAAAATTATTATGAATTATATAATTTTTCACTTAATATTATAAATCATAAAACACCAAATAATGTTCCAATTTTATCAATTATTAAAAGTTCACTTAATTTAGATTCATCATATAAAATTAAAAATCAAAGAAATATTTTATTAAGAGCAAGTTTCATAAAAGAAGGAGTAACATATAATTATTATGTAGATCCAAAAACAAATATGAAATATTTAGAAAGTGATTATGATGATGAAATAAATGAAAATTATGATTTTATATTTAAAAAATTAGATATTGATAAAAGTAAAATAGCAGAAAAAATTGATTATAAATCAAATGCAGAAAAATATTTTTTAGAAAAATATCCAAAAGAAATGAAAATGATATTATCAAATGTTCCTCCATTAAATGATAATGAAGAAGTAATATTTAGAGATATATTTGATTATAGAGATACATATTATATTGGTGAATGGAAAGTAAAAGAAGAATTAATAAGACATGGAAGAGGATTATTAGTTTTTTCAAATGGAACAAGTTATTTAGGACAATTTATTAATAATTATCAAAATGGTAAAGCAAGATTTTATGTTAATCAATTTGAAACTATTGATATTAATTTTAAAAATGGAGTTATGGATGGAATGGGTATTTTAAAGAAAGCTGATGGTTCTTGTAGACAAGTTTTTTATGAAAGAGGTGAAAAGATTAGAGAAGTTAAATTATAAATAATTGTAAATTAATTTTAAATTTGAGGTATTTTTGATGATATTTTATTTTGCCATTATTAATTAAATATATTTATTTTTGTTTGTTAATAAAAATAGTTCTTGGAAATATTATTTTTATAAAATGACTTAATATTATTAAATGATGAATATAGTTTTATTTAATTATTATTATTTATATTATTTAATTTATATTTTATTCGTTTTTGACAATAAATTATTTTAATAAAAAATGAATACTTTTATTTCGAAAACTTTAGGAACAATATTATTAATTCTATTTCTAATATTGACAAATTCAGTAAATTCAATGAATAATAATAGTAATTTAAAAAAATCTTTTCTTCAAATTAAAAAACAAGAACCTGCTGTAGTTCCTGAAACTGCTGCTGCACAAACAGAGGCAAAGCAAGAAGAATCAACTACTGATAGTACTGCAACTCCTCAAGCAGCAGCAGATACAAAATCCGAAACTCAAGATACTACAGCAACACAAACAGCATCTCAAACACCCTCACAAACTCCTGCAGAAGAAACAACAGAAACACCATCTCAAAATACAGCTGATACATCAACTCAATCATCTGCAGATAATACTCAACAAACAAGTGTACAAAATACAGAAACAACAAATCAAACACCAACTCAAACTGTTCAAGAAACAAGTGAAAATCCATCACAAACACCAGTACAAACACCTGTTCAAACTCCAACTCCAACTCAAACAACAACTCAAACTCCAGTACAAACTCCAGTACAAACACCAGTTCAAACACCTGTACAAACACCTGTAGAAACACCAGTACAAACACCTGTAGAAACACCAGTACAAACACCTGTAGAAACACCAGTACAAACTCCAGTAGAAACACCAGTACAAACTCCAGTAGAAACACCAGTAGAAGCACCAGTAGAAACACCAGTACAAACACCTGTAGAAACACCAGTAGAAACACCAGTACAAACACCTGTACAAACACCAGTACAAACACCTGTACAAACACCAGTAGAAACACCAGTACAAACACCAGTAGAAACACCTGTAGAAACACCAGTAGAAACATCAGTACAAACTCCAGTTCAAACACCTGTAGAAACACCAGTACAAACACCTGTAGAAACACCAGTACAAACTCCAGTTCAAACACCTGTAGAAACTCCATCACAAACACCTGTACAAACTCCAATAGAAGCACCAGTAGAAAAACCAGTACAAACTCCAACATCAACACCTACTCAAACAACAAATCAAATACCTTTGCAAACTCCAACACAAACTCAAGTAGAAACACCAACTCAAACTGCAATAGAAGCTCCAGTAGAAACATCAACACAAACTCCAGTTGAAACTACAACTCAAACTACAACAGAAAGTCAAGCAGAAACCACAACTGAAACACCAACTCAAATTCCAGAACCAAATAAGAATGAAGCTATAACACAAACTCAAGTTGAAACTCCAGTACAAACTCCTTTGCAAAATTCAACTGAAACTCCAACAGAAACTCCAGTTCAAGCTCAAACTACTACACAAAATCCAGTTGAAAATCCAACACAAACTCCAACTCAAAATACTGCACAAACTACTACACAAATTCCATCACAATCAAATAATGAAAATCCTATTGAAAAACCTACACAAACTCCAATTCAAACAGATACACAATCAAATGTACAAACTCCTGTTGAAAATATAGAAAACAAAGAAAGTCAAGTTAGTGAAACTAAAGAAACCCAAACACCAGTTGAAGAAATTCCAAAACAAACAACTAATCAAGAAAGTCAAAAAGAAGTTAATCCAGTGACTCAAAATAATGAAGCATCTACAGAATCACAAGAAGTTCCATTAGAAACTGATAAAAATATTGAAAATCAAAATGAAACACAAACAACTTCCCAAAAATCTTTAGAAACAACACAAGTATCATCTCAAACTCAAACACAAGCAACAAATCAAACTCAAGCAGAAGTACCATCTCAAACTCAAATACAAGCATCAAATCAAACTCAAACACAAGTACCAACTCAATCTCAAACACAAGCACCAAATCAAACTCAAACACAAGTACCAACTCAAACAAAAGCACAAACTACAACTCAAACTCAAACACCACAAGTAAATGAAACAACAGAAGTAGTCCCTGAAACAACTTCAGTAGCCCAAACACCAGCAAATACACAACAACCTGTAGCTACTCCAACAGTTCAACCTACACAAACACCAGTTCAACAAACACAACCATCAACACCAACTCAAACAGTTAATCAGGAAGTTCCTCAACCATCTGAAACTATAACAACAACTCAAACTGCTCCAACTGAGACTGTTCCACAGAATATTACCCCTATTCAGAATCCAGTTGTAACTCAACCACAAACTGTTCAACCTACTCCAACTACAACTGTTGTTACTGTACCTGTAACTAATGCTCAAACTATCCCAAATGAAGTACCTGTTAATAATACAATTGAGAATCAAGAAGTACCAATTAATGAGGAAGTAGAAGGAATTATTCCTGAAAATGAAATTGCTCCTGCAGAACATATTCCAGAAGAAGATTTGTTTAATAATATTCCTGAAGATAAGACAAATGAAGATGATGATGATAAAAAAGATGAAGATAATGAAAAAGATAAAGAAGATAATGAAGAAAAAGAAGATAAAGAAGAAAAAGGTGAAGAAAAAGAAGATAATGAAAATAATGAAGAAAAAAAAGATAAAGAAGAAAAAGATGAAGAAAAAGAAGATAAAGAAAATAATGAAGAAAAAGAAGATAAAGAAGAAAAAAATGAAGTTGAAGAAAAAGAAGATAGTGAAAATAAAGAAGAAAAAGATAAAGAAGAAGAAAAAGAAGATAAAAAAGAAAAAGATGAAGAAAAAGAAGATAAAGATAATGAGGAAGAAAAAGAAAATAAAGAAAAAGAAGAAAAAGAAAAAGAAGAAAAAGAAGATAATGAAGAAAAAGAAAAAAAAGAATCTCAATCCCAAACTGAAGAAACAATTCCAACTAATCCAACAATAACAACAATTACTCCTCCAATAACAAACCAATCTAATACTACAACAAATGTACCAATAACAAATGAACCAATAGTAAATCAACCAGTACCAAATCAAGAAGTAATAGTAACAAATCCACCAATTGTAGTAACAACTCCAACACTAACAAATCAATCAGTTATAGTTCCAAATCCTCAACCTGAAGTAGCACCACAACCAGTTGAAAATCCACAACCGGTTCCAGTAGTAAATCAAACTGTTACAACAAATGAAAATGTTACACCAGCTAATCCTATAGTTCAAAATCAAGTTGTAAATCAAACAAATACTCAAGTTGTTTTACCAAAACAAGTAGAAAATCAAAATGAAACAAATAATAAAGAATTGAATAAGTCATTACCTGATCATTCTTTCCCAGTTAACACAAAAGAAGGAGAAAAAGAAAAAGAAGAAGAAAAAGGAGAAAAAGTTGAAGGAGAAAAAGAAAAAGAAGAAGAAAAAGGTGAAAAAGTTGAAGAAGAAAAAACAGAAGAAAAAGAAGAAAAAGTTGAAGAAGAAAAAGGAGAAAAAGAGGAAGAAAAAGGTGAAGAAAATAAAAAAGAAAAAGAAGAAGAAAAAGTAGAAGAAGATAAAAAAGAAAAAGAAGAAGAAAAAGTAGAAGAAAATGAAAAAGAAGTTCCAGAAAATAATATTAATGAAGAAATAAATGAATCCCAAGAAGAAAAGATAGAAGATTTAAAAGAAGAAAAAAATGAGAAATCAGAAGAAGAAAAAGGAAAAGAAGAAGAAAAAGGAAAAGAAGAAGAAGAAGTAATTATACAAGAACAATTACCAGTTCAAGAATTAAAACAAGAAGACAATGAAAAAATAGAAGAAGTTCCAATTCCTGAAGAAGGAATAAAACAAGATGATGAAATAATTGAAGAAGAAAAAAAAAGTAAAAATGAAGAAAAAGGAGAAAATGAAATTGAAGAGCCTGAAGAACTTCAAGAATTAAATGAAGAAAAAAATGAAAAACAAAAAGAAACTGAAGAAAAAAATAATAAAGAAATAGTACCTGAAGAAATAAAAGAAGAAAAAGAACAAAATGAAGAAAATGATACAATTGAAGAATTAAAAGATGAAATAAATGAAAATGAAAAAGATAAAAAAAATGATGAAATTGAAGAAAATTTATCTGAACATGTGAAAAATGAATTAAATGATGAAATAATAGAAGAAATTAAATCTGAAGAATTAAATGAAGAAAAACCTGAAGAGTTAAAAGAAGAAAAAACACCTGAAGAAAAAAAAGAAGAAAAAGAAAAAGTTGAAGAATTGAATGAAGAAAAAGCTGAAGAATCAAAAGAACAAAAACCAGAAGAAGTAAAAGAAGAAAAAGTTGAAGAATTTGAAGAATCAAAAGAACAAAAACCTGAAGAAGTAAAAGAAGAAAAAGTTGAAGAAGTTGAAGAATTATATGAAGAGAAACCTGAAGAATTAAAAGAACAAAAACCAGAAGAAGTAAAAGAAGAAAAAGTTGAAGAAGTTGAAGAATTGAATAAAGAAAAAGCTGAAGAATTAAATGAAGAAGTTAAACAACAAAAACAAGAAAAATTAAATGAAGAAAAAGCAGAAGAATTAAATGAAGAAAAAACTGAAGAAACAAAAGAACAAAAACCAGAAGAAAAAGCAGAGCAAAAAACAGAAGAATTAAAAGATGAAAAAATAGAAGAAATAAACGAAGAAAAACCTGAAGAAATAAATGAAGAAACCCCAATAGAACCCCCAGAATCCCAACCTCAAAAACAATCAGAAGAACAACTCCAAGAAGAATTAACCCAAGAAACAAATGAAGAAACCGCAATACAAAAATTAAAAGAGTCCGAACAACAACAAGAATACACTCCAGAAGAACAATCCCAAAAACAAATTCCATTCCAAGAACAAGAAGAACAACTCAAAAACTATGACCAAACCCAAACAATTCAAGACACACTCCCCGAAGAATTAACAACCCAAACTTCAGAAGAAGAAGAAGAAGAAAAATCTCATAAAAACCGATATCACAAAAAGCATTCTCAAGAAACAATATCAATACCATCATTAGAATCAATACAAAAAACATTAGACACTCATACAAAAACATTTAAAGAAGCAATATCAATAGCATTAGAAGCATCAACAAATAAATTAAAAGAAACAATAAACGAAATAGCATTTTTAAAAAGTAAACTTCATAATCATAAAAGTGAATGTAATAGAATAACAACATGTAATGAATGTTCATTAAATCCATCATGTGGTTGGTGTCCTTTATCAAATAAATGTGTTGATGGAACTGAATATGGACCAATTGATGAAGGAGAATGTTCAGTATATGAATATGATAAATGTTCACAAGAAAGTGATTGTTCAAGATATCAATCTTGTGATTCTTGTATTAATGATGTTGCTTGTGCTTGGTGTAATGATGATTTAAATGGATTAGGTTGTATTGATCAAATTGATGATAAATGTCCTTTAGAAAAAAGATTCCATTTATGGGATACTGTAAATAATGAATGTCCTGTTAAGAAAAATAAATTTTTAGGAAGAGATGATGATAGGAGAGTTCAAAAAGAATTTGAAATGGCTCCTAAGGAAAAAGAATATATTGAAGAAGAGATTGAAAGGATGAATTTAGTTAAGGAAGATTTGAAAATGAAAAAGGAAAGTTTGGAAAGGATGAAAGAGATTATTGATGAGTAAGGTTTTTTAGTTTTTTTTTAAAGTTTTTCGGATAATTAATATGTTTTTATTTTCGATTTATAAATTAAATAATTGCATTTTATTTTTTTTCTTTTTTTCTTGATTTAAATTATTAATGTATTATCTTTTTTGATTTAAATTTAATAATTTTAAATAAATGAATATTGGAAATGAAAATAATGATAATATGGATTCACCTAAGAAAAAAAAAACAGAAATTAATGAAACTACAGTAAGAGAAATATTAGATATGGAATTTGATGCTTTGGAAGAATGGGTTGAAACAGAATTAGATAAAATTAAAAATAAATGCATTGATGATTTTAATAATTTTAATATAACATTCCCTTCTAATAAAACAATACAAAAAGAAAATTTAAATATTAATGAAGATGATATTTAAAAGTAATTCAATATTAAATAATCAATAAAATAAGATTTTTATATATTATTATACAATATCATTATTTATATTTTTTATATTAATATTTTATAGTTTTTAATCTTGTTTTAAAAGAAAAAAAATAAATTAAGGGTGAATTGAGTTATAATTAGTAAATTTTATTAAATAGAAAGTTTGAAATAAAAAATAATTATATTATATGTATTTCAATTTCAATTTTTATTTTTTTTATTTTTACCTGAAATACATAATTTATATGCTTTGAAATTTTTCATTATTAATAAATATTTATTTAGGAATCAATTAAAGAATTATTTTTAAAATTTTTTTCTATTGTTATTTGTTGATTTAATAAATTATAGTTTGTTGTCAAATTTTGTGATTTACTTAATAAATTAAAATTAGTTGAATTATTTCTTTTTGAAAATAAATTATATCCACTTATTGTTTCTTCATTTATACTATTATTCATCTTATTATTACTTAGATTAAAGTAATTTATAGTATTTTTTTGAGAAAAAATATTGTCATCTTCTTTTGAAATAGTTAATGAAAAATTGGGATTTCCATAATTTATTGTATTTGAAATTGAAGATTCTCTATTAGTAAATCTTTGAATAGTTTTAAAATTTTTTAAATTTGAATAATCTAAATTTTCTGAATTATGTGATTTTACAATTAATTTTGAATTTTTTTTAAGTAAATTATCCTTTTTTTTATTAATTTTATTTTTTTGTAAATATCTTTTATCTAATTCTAAAAACTTATCTATTGCTTCTTTAAATGATAGTCCTTCATATAAATAATTATTATTATCATTTATTTTATTTATATTATTAATATTTTTATTTTCTTTTTTTGATATTTTATTTGAATTATCATTTTCAACCTCTTTTATAATTTCTTGTAAATCAATTTTAAAAGAATCTGAATCATTTTTAATTATTTTATTAAAATTTGGATTTGAATTTGAATAAATTAAATTCTTTTTGTAATCTGAATTACAAATATTATCAATATTATCATTTTCATTAATTATGTCATTTGTTTTTTTTTCAACTATATTATTCATTTTATATTTTTGAAGATAGCTATAATTTTGAATATTATTTTTATAAGGATTATTAATTTCTTTTTTAGAATTATTTTTATTATCATTTAAAAAAGTAATTTTATTATTATATTTAGATAAGTCAATATTATATTCTTTTTCAATTTTTGGATATTTAGATGATGATAATT
>JAEEGK010023212.1_pt1 | contig 12955 bp, 8 predicted proteins | sample 8958771 | NCBI WGS metagenome assembly JAEEGK01 (sample SAMN16246547, study PRJNA631951) | gut metagenome | biome: gut microbiome; feature: rumen; material: SC-attached | host: Bos | place: Iran: Karaj | collected 2018-10 | reverse complement strand
CTCCGCTGGCAGTCCACACCATACATATTGTGCAAAAAAAAGAATTGCCATATAATGAAAAATTTTGTACTTTTGCATTTTTAAAAAAAAATTCATCATATCAAGATATGAAGGACATTAAATACGACCATTATTTCGTGCGTCTGCAGGAAACTATACGTCGCCAGTGGGACGAACCTGCGCTGTGTAATTACCAAGGCGAGAGCATCACTTTCGGCGAAATGGCCCGGCAAATTGCCCGTATGCACCTCATGCTGCAGGAAGCGGGTGTGAAAAAGGGAGACCATATTGCTCTCTGCGCCCGCAACACCTGCCGTTGGGCATTGTCGTATCTCGCCATCACCACCTACGAGGCCGTAGTGGTTCCCCTGCTGGTGGATTTCCACGCCGACAGCGTGATGGACCTCACCGACCATAGCGACGCCATCATACTCTTCATCGACCGCGAAAAATGGGAGACGCTTGATATTGCCCGTATGCCCAAGCTGCGCGGTGTCGTCTGCACCGAGGATTTCAGCATCATCCACTCCAACGACGGGCAGCTGATGAAGGCATACGAGAGTGTTGACAGTCTCTTCGCCGAGCGCTACCCCAACGGCTTCGGACCGGAGGATGTGCACTATAACACCGACAATATGGACGACCTGTCCATCATAAACTATACATCGGGCTCCAGCGGCGACCCCAAAGGTGTCATGCTTACCTACCGTGCCAGCAGTGCATCTATCGACTTCGGCCAGCGCAACATCCCGGTGCGGCGTGACGACAAACTGGTCTCCATGTTGCCAATGGCACATATCTACGGCCTCACATTCGAGCTGCTCTATCCCATTTGCGGAGGCTGCACCATCTATTACCTCGGCGGGCGTCCGGCCCCGTCCAAACTGCTGCAGGCCATGAAGGAGGTAAAACCCTACCAGGTCATCACTGTCCCCATGGTGATGGAAAAGGTCTATAGCTCTTCCATTGAACCCGTGCTGGGCAAGTGGTACATGAAAGTGCTTTGCGCCATCCCCGGCATCGGCGGCATCATCTACGGCAAAGTGCGTGAAAAGCTGCACGCTGCCTTCGGCGGCAACATCCGCAACTTCATCATGGGCGGCGCGCCCCTCAACCCAGCCGTGGAACGCTGCTTCCGCCGCATGAAGCTCAACTTCACCGTCGGCTACGGCATGACCGAGGCGGCACCTCTGCTGGCCTACGAGGACTGGCGGCGTTTCGAGCTCCGCAGCTGCGGCAAGGCTGTTGACCGTGCCGACGTTCGCATCGAATCGCCCGACCCCGCCAACGTTGTGGGCGAGATTCAGGCCAAAGGCGACAATATCTGCATAGGCTATTACAAAAACGAGACGGCCACAAAGGCTGCCTTCACCGACGACGGCTACCTGCATACCGGCGACCTCGGCCTCATGGACCGCAAAGGCAACATCTACATCAAAGGGCGCAGCAAGTGCATGATACTCTCCGCCAACGGACAGAACATCTACCCTGAGGAGATTGAGGCCATACTGAACAACGAGGAGTATGTGGGCGAGTCGATTGTGGTGGAACGCGAGTCGAACCGGCTGTATGCCCTCGTCTATTTCGACCCCGACAAGATGAAGAGCGACGGCCTGACATCCGATGACCTTCCCGAGATGGAAAACCGCCTGCTCCGTGACGCCAACAAACGTCTGCCCAACTACAGTCAGCTGTACAAGATAGAGCACCGCGACACTCCCTTCGAGAAAACCCCGAAGATGAGCATCAAGCGCTACCTTTACAAATAGACCTTAAATTTCTTGTTTTTCGACCTTTTCGATGTTCGTGCATATTGCAAAAGGCCGCACAATTAATTTGTTGAATTATAGTGTATTATTTACATCAGCTCCTCTGACCAGCCATGGCCGAGATCCCAGTGGTAGTCTGTCACAAACTCAAAGTCAACGGGCAGGTTGAATTCATCCTCCAGCAGTTCGTGCAGTTTTTCCGCATCAATTTTACACCCGCCAATGCCTTCTTCAATCCATTTGCCGACACATACGTAGAAATGGCCGGTGGCCTCTTCAAGGAAGACTCTTCCACGAGGAATGAGCGTGTAGTTGTGCTCCTGATAAAAAATGGAACGGGTGTCTCCCTTTGCCACTGCGCGGTGATGCTGTTTCTGCCAGTAGGTTTTATGCAGCTTGGCGATTGTGGCACGACCGTTGACGAAGGTGGCCATTTCGGCATCCGTCTTCTCAACGCCGAAAAGCGACTGGTTGGCCACATCGTACCAAAAAATGCCGAGTTTGGGCTTTCCGTTATCAATAAACGGAGCCATTGAGTCAATCAAACTGCGATGCTCATCCCCGTCGGTATGGTTTATTCCATTGTTGTCTTTGGTCATATTGATGAAAACACTTGAAATTACACATCTCTTAACGTCCCAACCCAAAAAATATTGCCCTCGTGCCAAAAGGATCTGTCAATTCTTACATCTGCTCCGGCAGCAGGAACTCATACAAGTTGTCGGGCGTGATGACTTTGAACTCCGCATCGGGGTAGGCCTCGGCAAAATCTTTGGGCGCGGTAGTCTGTTTACGAGGGTTCCACTTGAACTCATAGGCATGGAGCTTGCCGTCATATTCCTCAATATAGTCTATCTCTTTCTGTTTGTGGTTGCGCCAGAAATAGCGGTTGCAGTAACGGTCGTAATGCTCAATGTATTTCATACGCTCAGACACAGCAAAATTTTCCCATAACGCCCCCACATCCGTGCGCTGTAGCACCGGAGAGAAATTTGAGATGAGCGCATTCCTCACGCCGTTGTCATAAAAGTATATTTTTCTGCTATGTTTCAATTCGTTACGTAAATTTCGACTGAACGACGGCAGTCGGAATACAATGTAGCATTTCTCTAACAAATCAATATAGGTCTCAATGGTTTTCCCGTCAATGCCAACCATATTGGACAATTCGGAGTAGCTTACCTGTGAACCCACTTGAAAAGACAATGCCTGAAGAAGAAGCAGCAGCTTATTGCTCTTTTTTATACCTCCGAAAGTGAGAATATCCTTGTAAAGATAACTGTCTGTAAGCACACGCAACACATCACGCTCATGCCCCGGCGAAGAGACAACTTCAGGATAGTAGCCATAAACAAGCCGGTGTGTCAGCAGGTTGAATTCTTTTAACATTCCGTGATGGTTCACCATTTCAGCATACGACAAGGGGTACATTTTATATTCCCATTTGCGTCCCGTGAGAGGTTCATTAAGTCTGTTGGCAAGTTCAAAAGCAGAACTGCCCGTGGCCACTAATTGGACATCCTTAAGGTGATCGGTGACCAACTTCATACGAAGACCAATATCACTTATCAGCTGGGCCTCATCTATCACAAGCACCTTCTTGTCGCCAACCAATGTGCGCCATTGCGCCGTATTTATATTCGCCACCGTACTCTGTACCCCCAGATCATCACCATCTAACCACACTATTTCCTCTGTATTTGGAAAAAGTTCGTGCAACAAACTCGTCTTACCCACCTGACGACTCCCGATGATAATGATCGCCTTTCCTGTAAATAAATGTTTTTTAATGTTATCGTAGATGATTCGATGTATCATGGCAAAAATATTTATTTTTTGCAAAGATACAACTTATTTAAATATATTCCGTGAATTTTTGAAAAAATAAGGAATTAATTCCTCATATTTACCAAAAATCAAGGAATACATTCCTTAAATTTCAGATAAAATCAGGAATTGGCTAAAATCAGCATTCCTTTTTCCCTTGTTGCAAATCCCTTCTGTTCCGCCCGATATAGGTGAAATAGAGGCTTAAGTCGGTGGCCACCAGCAGCGCGTTGAACACATAGAGCCAGATTACTATGTCGTGGCTGTACAACGCCTTGTGGATGATGCCGAAGATGTAGCCCAGAATCACCAACGACATGAAGAAGGGACTTTTACCAATCACCACTTTCGTCCTCAACGATTTGGCGATGGACACCGGCCAGCTGACCGCGAAACACAATAGGAACAACACTTCCCAAATACTGAAATCTGCCATAATAAATCCGAAATTTCGATTTTAAAAAATATAACGCCGCCGTCGGAAAAAAATTGTGTACAGCAAAGTTGGATTGAGTGCGAAGTCATCAATTAATACGCTGTTGTGGCCTAAAAATCATCATTTTTGAAAGATAAACATTGTTTGCTCGCTCAGGCTGGTAAAGCGGAAGAAATGACATCCGCCATGAATTAAGATGCGAGATATTGTTATGCATACTGCAGTTTAAAATCGGGTATCAATTATGTTTATCTGATAAAATTCATTCCCTGCCATGCCTCGCGTTCGGGGTAGTTGGTATTGCCGGTGTGTATCTTTTTCAGCATCCAAGCCATATTGTCGGCCATGGTGCGCATGGTCTGCCGCCCTTCGGTATCAAGGGCGGCCTCGCCTTCCGCACGTCCGTAGATGATATTCCAGTACTGCGAGGTCACCACAGGCATGTTGAGCATCTGGAAAGGCATCAGCAGCGTCTGATACACTGCCGAGGCACCGCCCCTGCGGCAAACGGCCACCGCTGCGGCAGGTTTGTTCTGCATCACGTTGGAAGCAGCGTAACAAAGGCGTTGCACAAGGCTCAGCACTGTACCATTAGGCTGTCCGTAATACACGGGCGACCCAACGATAATGCCGTCGCAATCGGCCATCAGATCGATGACGCGGTTGCAGAGGTCATCGTCAAATATGCAGCGACCCGTCTCCTTGCAGCGGTTGCAGGCGATGCAGCCGTGGATGGCTTTTGCTCCGATTTCCACCAACTCGGTAGCGATGCCGTTCTTTTCCAACTGTTTTGCAGCCTCGGAAAGGGCCAGATGGGTGTTGCCCTTTTGGCGCGGACTACCATTGATAAGCAGGACTTTCATGTCTTTTAATGTTTTGTTACTCTTGTTGTTTTTGTTGTCTAATACTGCAGAAGTGATTGGCGAGGCCATCACCGCTCCGGCTGCCACCCCAGCTACTGCGATAGCCGATTTCTTGATAAAGTCTCTTCTATCCATAGTTTTTTTGCAAATGAAATAAAAACTATTCTATCTCCTCCAACGCCCCTGTCTCGGAGTCGATGATAAATCCCCGCACCACGATGTCCTTTGGCACCAGCGGGTGGGTTTTGATGGTCTCAACGGTTTTTCGGACGGAGGTTGGTGTGTCCTTGAACCCTTCAAGCCAGTGGTCAAGGTCAATGCCGCACTTGCGGATGGTGTCAAGAGTCTCTTCGGTAACGCCACGGGCAATCATCTCGTGGTGGAAATGGTCATAGCTCATGTGGCAGGCGCCGCAGTTGGAGTGTGCCACCACCATAATCTCCTCAACACCGAGTTCGTAGATGGCCACGATAAGGCTGCGCATGGCCGAGTCGAAAGCCGAGATTACCAGTCCGCCGGCATTTTTGATGATTTTGGCGTCACCATTCTTCAGTCCGAGGGCGGCGGGCAGCAGCTCGGTAAGGCGTGTGTCCATGCACGAAAGCACCGCCAGCTTCTTGTCGGGGTACTTGTCAGTGCGGTATTGCTCGTAGCCCTTGTTGGCCACGAACTCCTTGTTATACTGTACAATCTGGTCAATCATCGTTTCAAAAGAGTTTAGTTTCCGTCTGCAAAGATACGATTTTTATTTTAGTTACACATTCAATTTTACTAACACATTCACACATTCAAACAATCTCTGTTGTTATCGCCCATTTTGTCTCTGACATCCTTTTAGTTATTCTCTATTACTTCCCAATAACCTCCCCTGTCACCACCAATACGACGGATTTTCCCAGTCTCTCTTAGTATTCTTATCCTTTTCTCTACAGCACGTGATGATATGCCCAGTTTCATGGCGATTTCGGCAGCAGATACTTTTGGATTGTTTCTGATAGCCATAATAATCGCTTCACTTTTCTCCGAACTTTTTTTAGTTACACATTAATCTATTTTGCCAACGCTTTCACACATTCAAAAGATTCCCTCATTTACACATTCACGCAATCACGCATTCAATTATTGACTCCCACATTCATGAATTAACACATTCCCACATTCAAACAATCTCCGTTTCGGGTTTAAGTATTAATCTTGTAGATATTGCAATAAAAGTGTTGTAATTTTCTTGTTAATATAAGTGTTTTTTAAATAGTTGTATTACTGTTGTTTATATTAATGGTTCTTGTAAACGTGATACTGAATGTCCTGTTATTTTTTCTTCTTCACAGGAACCTATATTCTTATTTATTAATGCGATATTTTTGGTCGGGGTGGTTCTTTTTATCAGGATAGTGTGGTATTAGATATCCGTCTTTAACCATCTCTGGAATCACTTTGTTCCTTAGGTAGTTATAGTTTTTACCAACATAAGATGCAATTTCAGATAAACTTTTCCAAGTACTACAGAATAATATAATTTCCTTCTGTAGTATTTCTTTTTTCAACCTTTTCCTTTCAGAAAGAGCTTTTTCATCCGAGGTTGCAACCTTTTCATTGGAGGTTGCAACCTTAATACTTACATTAGGTACCACAGCATTCCCTTTATCGTCAAATAATTCCATTTGATTATTAGTCTCCTTTCGTATATCAAAGGTTGCAACCTTTCCATTTAAGGTTGCAACCTTATCATCTTTAGGTGTGCTATAGTGGGTTCCTCTTCCTAAGCCAGAAGCTATAAGAAGACCATTTCTACAAAGTTTTTTTAGCATTTGTGTAATGTCCGCCTTGTGCAGATCAACTACCTGACGTAAACTTTCATTAGTCACTTTCCCTGTTGTAATTGCCAAAGCAAGAACATTCAGTTCATTGTGATCGAGTTCGTTTAGCTTATTTTCTCCAAATAGCTCGACAAGGGATGCCTTTGTCTGTTCACTTAATAGTGATTCTAATGGCATCAGCAGTTCTACTTTGTCGGGTCGTTGTTTTTCTGAAATAATGGGTTTTCTCCAGTTAGCTTCACGCCATCCTAATTGAATCTTGTTGGCGCCACTACCCGCTTTCTCTGCACGCCCCAACATCTGGAACATTCTTTGCAACGACGGATTCCTACAAACACTTTCACCTCCTTCATAATATTGCCTTTGAGAAATCAGCAATGTGCCAGGATTTGAGAAAATAATAGCATCTTTTCTTTTTGTAATCACCAGAGGACTTTGTGTCGTATAACATGCATGTACGCAGAAGTTGACGAAAGCTTCTCGAAGAGCCTCGTGCGTAGAGCTGTCCTCGACACGGATGTCCCCCTTTAGACGGAATCGGTTGGGGATAGTTTTCATTAATTTAGGCATGACACGATTGTAGAACTGAAAGAGGTTAGCCTCCCATGTGCCATCAGGGCATATCCTGTCTTCCCATCGGGTTTCTCTGTCATCTTCTGGAACTTCTCTATAATCTACCATATAGTGGGGACAGCAATATCGGTCTTGAATACTCTCTGTTTTTCCAAACATTAGCATACCAGCCAGTGTAATTCCTTCTATTCCACTTTTTCGGTCTTTTCTATATCCACCCAAATGGGTCATAAGGGTCAAGTCATCGTCCAAAAGCCATGGATGGTCGGGAAACGCTATAGACATCTGTTTTCGATATTGCTTTAACGTGTCTGAGTCTATATCGTTCCATGAAAAGCATTCTAAAATCTCGTCATCTTCGGCTAAAATTGGCGTTGCATCAGCATACATTCTGCGTACTTCATCGGCTGTGCATTTGTAGTCTCCTTCATTATTGCGTTTGTATGTTCCATGTTCTGGATTTGTACCGCAAAATACAGGACGCTGTTCTCGTTTGGCCCTGGGGATAAAGAATACTAAGAATTTATGTCCATCGTACTCTGTTTCTTGCACATCGTTGTTGGTTAGGATGTTTACACTGATTTTATTCCGATTGTTGACTGTGCTCCAAAACTCCTTTTTGTATTTTTCTACCATTGAGTCATCAATGCCTTGCAATATAAGCCCCGATGCGTTCTCCACTACACCGAGTATTATTGTGCCACCATTAGTGTTCGCAAAAGCAGAATATGTCTCCCAAAAGCTGCCCGGGAAGCCTCCTTTGGCTGTTTTGAATTCCAAATCATCGGACTCCTGTCCAGCAATAAGTTGTTCTATATAGTCATCAATACTTACCATACGTTCTCTTTATTATTTATACACATTTATCTCTTAGGTATTATCTCTATGTTGATTGGCAGTGCCATAATTTATTATCTGTTGCTTTTAAATATTAATACATTCAAAAAGACTCACACATTTACACATTCACGCAATCCCACATTCAAAAAGACTCACACATTTACACATTCACGCAATCCCACATTCAAAAAGATTCCCACATTCCCACATTAACGAATTAACACATTCAAAAGACTCCCACATTAACACATTCACGAATTAACACATTCACGAATTAACACATTCAAAAAGACTCCCACATTTACACAATCACGCAATCATACATTCAAAATAAAATAGGTCTCGTCTTCTTCCGATTTGTCATTTCAATTGTGTCTATTTGCACCTTTTGTTTCAACAAAATTGTACAAGTAATTCCCGATTCCGTTAATAATATTGTTTTTATCTTGGTCTGATAAAGAATCCGAATAAGTCAATTCTTTTGAGAAAATAGATTTTTCGAAATCATCATTCTTGGCGGAATATATATCATATTTGTAGCAAAATTGAAACAATTCAATTTTGATATAAATGGAGGTGCTCATATCTTCCTCTTCACCTTCAATGGAGAAGTTTATCATGTTGACTTGCGTTAGGTCGTATAGTGAAGATGTTTTATCCCATCTGGCAGATTTGAATATTGAATATAGCTCTGATAATTCAGTATCAATTCTTCCCAATAACGGTGAATATTCGTTATCCAGTATATCTGCTTTAATCTCATCAGAGAGGGCTGGTTTGTTTATTATGTTGGCATATTTTGTCTTTAGTTTCTTCTTCCAGTCATCAGCTTCGGAAATATCCTCTCCTTTCGCTGCTTTTATACTAAGACTCAATGATTGTTCTGTGCATTTTGTCAAATAATCCACCAATGGCTTTATTTGTTCCAATTCGGCATGGGCACCTACTGATGGTACTGCACCTACAGCAACATCACACTGGTGCAATGCAGTTAAATAGTTACTTTTGTCGTCGCTTTTCACGACAATCATTGGATACCCATGTTTGGCAAGTATATAGTTTACAATTAGGCGAGAGATTCTGCCATTGCCATCCTCAAAAGGATGAATACGAATATAACGGTAATGGAAAAGAGCAGCCAATTCAATGGGATTTATATCTTGACTCTCCTCAGCCTCTTGATACCATGCTAACAAATCGTGCATCAATGCCGGAGTTTCCTCCACTGATGCATACTCAAACAACTCTCCAGTGACCGTTTTTACTGAATTGGGGCGGGTCTTGTATATTCCAGCATGAACGGTATAAGGTTTACCCTCATTATTATAGGCAGTATAATCCTCACGAAGCATCGTTCTGTGTAGTTCTCTGATAAATGTTTCGGTCAGCGGGCGCTCACTGTCTTTGGACTCCATCTTGATGATGTTGAGACAAAGGTTGTGCGCTTTCATCTCCTCCAAATCCTTCATCTTGGCCGGTTCGGTCACCTCTCCGAATTTCAATAGCAATTCTGTTTGGCCATAAGTCAAAGTATTGCCTTCGATATGGTTGGAATTATAATTGAACTCCAGCATGAACTTCTGATCCAAACGCTGTTGGTACTCATCTTTCAGTGGCTGCAATGACTGCCATTCTTTGAATAGTTGGGCTATCTCATTCATAATTATATTGTTTTCTTTAGAAGAAAGAATTGTTTCAAATAGTTAGTTGGTTCGACTTCGTTCATTATTGTACTATTTATCTTTCTATTTTTAAAGTGCAAAGATACAATTTTTATTTTAGTAACACATCAATCTAATTCACTAACGCATTCACACATTCAAAAAGATTCCCACATTTACACATTAACGAATTAACACATTTTGTCAGTTTCGGGTGCAAATTTACGTGTTTTTTTAGTTTCACATTCAATAAATTTTTCACATATTCCAGCAGTCATTTTACATCTATCATATCATTGCAAAGTTACACATTTTTATCCACTTTTTTTATTAATTCATCAGACCTCAAAGTATTTGTTTTTAGCATTATAGTATCAAAGATGTCCAAAACTTCATCCGCTTTCTTTATTTCCTCATCATCCATAAAGTTGCGGTAACAGGCAAGAAGAATTTTGAGAAATTCCTCCTCTTCGTAATAGTTCATGCTTGACTCCTGTTCTAATAAGATTTTTATACATTGATAGCTTTCATACGGATATGCATTGTAACATTTCTTCAGATACCTAATAATGTCATAGAATCTCCCTTCTACAGATATGTCAGCAATCCACAATTGTAGAATTTCCTTGAATATATTAATATCAGACTCAGGCATTTTATGACAGTTAAGAAGATATGTGTCTCGGATCTCTTTTCGACTATCTTTAGCATATTTTCTGAGAATTATTACGCTTTGTTTCCGATATGTTTCATCGGAAAGATGATCATATGCCAACGGAATCATCTTTTTTATTACTTCTACATCGTTTTGAGCCAAGAGTTTCTTAAACAAATCTCTAGAAATGGTTTTTGATTTTTCATACTGTGTTCCAAAGAACATAATTTGGGCTAAGATCGGCTTGGCTCTATTTTTGTCCATAATCATCTCGAAATAAGGTAATATCAAATCTGGATTATTGCACCAGAACCAATGCATCCTATTAGCATCAATAAACAGATAATCGGAAATGGGACGATTAGCAAATTTAAACATTACCGCATTATATAAATCATTGTCGTAACACTCTTGTTGTAAATAGAACATAGCAGCCAACTGGTGTTCTAAACTTAGTTTTTCACCAGATTCCATAAAGAAATTATAAACCGTTGATTTCCGGTGGGGATGCTTCCCTATCTTTGCCAAAGTGTTTATGGCATACCCTTGAATACTATTGATGCCATACATAAGCATGTCATTAACGGTGGAATCATTTCTCCAAACATCTTCTATGTCCGAATTATATTTTGATACATAGTCGGAAATAATAACTCCATTCAGGAATGAAATTATCTTATCTATATATGGACCATCATTTATTACGAGATTGTTTAATAGACTACATAGACTATATCCTGATTGAATATCAAATGAGTCAATGCTTTTCCAGACAAGTGGTAATAACTGGCTTGTCGGATAATTTCCCACAATTAATCCGTCAAGTCCAGCCAGCGCATACATCGCTGGGATATGCTCGTCCTCAAAAAGTTTAAATACAAGATTTGCGAAGTCATGTGGCCTTTCACTGACACATTGCTTAAACTCATCAGCATGGACTCTGCTATCAAAGTAACGGTTCTTCCCATTAGCATAACTATTTATGCCGTAAAAAGAATTTTGCCAATCTTTTTCACTAATATTTTTATACCGATCTTCCGACATCAGTCCTCCACAAACATGTGCCATAATTGCATTATGGTCAGGCTTCGTGTTGTTCCATTCGTCCCCAAACCTCCTGTTAAGCTCCTGATATCTACGGATAATACGATGGCTTCTTAGATTTTTCGGTATGGCCCAAATGAGTTTCCTTTGATTATATCCTAAATGCGGATAGAGTAACTTTGTGTATTTCCTATCCTTGTCCGAGAGTGAATCAGAAGCCGATTTGAAATTATATATGATATCTTGACACTCTGATAAGGTTGTCTCGTCAATCAGCGGAAGCCATTTCTTAATCAGTTCAAGAAAATAATATTCTGCATTTCCAAAATCCAACAGTTCATCCACCAAACCATTGTCTGTAAGAATACCCATGATATCGTCCGAGAACAACGATGGTTTTTCCAACATCGCTTTGAAAGCAAACTCAAAGCAACTGACTTCTTTTTGACTTAGTAACATTCTGATGTCTCCGACCAACGAATTAGGATTCTTATTTATCTCTTTCACTAACAACTCTTTGAACAACTCATGTAATGCATATGAATGTTGATAGTGGCTCATCAGTGAAGGAAATATAGCATTAATGTCTAAGGTCTCTCTCCATGAATGAACTCGGTGACTATTAATCGCACACAAAATTCTATCTTTCAGAATAGAATATAGAGCGTCTGTATGTTTGTTTTTTAGGGGATTACAAATGTTTTCAATGAACGACTCTTCAATATGCTTTGGTATTTCTTGGGTGTTCATGATACTATCAAACAACTCAGCAATATTATCCAACACGAACTGAGAGTTGCTGTGCATTGCCCTCTCCAAGAAATCAACTTTCTTTACAAAAGTGTCACATAAAATATACCATTTTGTAACTATATCCAATGAATAATCTTGAGTGACATACAGCAGCCTTTGCGCAACAGTATTTCTTGTGTTCCCATCCCTAATAGTATCGATTTCTCTAAAGACATCTTCTGTACAAGTGTGTACGTGATTTAATAAATACCCATAAATACTATCGAAAACTTGATCTCCTACTTTCATCTTCTTAATGTCCTGCGAAATGAGCGGTGCTATTACTTTGTACCATTCCTTGCTCCATGTTCGCCGAACAAAAGAATAGAATAGCATTTTGTTCTGGATATATAACTCTCTAACACATTTCTTTTCAAACGGAAGGATGTCCTGCCTATTGGATATCGCCCATAGTAACACGAGTTGAAGGTGAGGTCTTATCTCTCCAGAAAACAGAATTGCGTTGACATCCTCTTTATATTGCTTTATATTTTTAGCCCTTTCGTAATCCAAAACCAAGTTCACCGTTGACCGTACGAACAGACCCTGGTGTTTCTTTTCGGCTAGTAAATCACGAATAAATGAACGATTTTCCTTAGTGTATAACCGCGCAAATACATAGTCGTACATACTTTGATGAAAGAATGTTGCCATATTGCCACTCTTCTCTATCAA
>JAEEGK010023210.1_pt1 | contig 12955 bp, 5 predicted proteins | sample 8958771 | NCBI WGS metagenome assembly JAEEGK01 (sample SAMN16246547, study PRJNA631951) | gut metagenome | biome: gut microbiome; feature: rumen; material: SC-attached | host: Bos | place: Iran: Karaj | collected 2018-10 | reverse complement strand
ATGAAATTACAAAATTATAGAAAGTAATTAATTATTAAAATAATTAAAGGTTGTAAATAATAGGATAATAATATTAGTGTGTATATAATAATAATTATAATAATATTATAAGTGTGTAAAGATAAATAAAAATAATAATTAGAAAGTAAAATTATTATTTATATTAGTGTGTAAAGATAAATAAAAATAATAAATAGGAAGTAATATTATTATTTAAATTAGTGTGTTTTATTTTAATCGAATAATAAAGTCCATTTTCATAATTAATTTTACAACATTAATAAAGAAAGATATATATTAAAAATAATTGAATTATTGTTCAGATTATTAATTATTAAAAAAAGTAAATATATTCAGAAATATTAAACTTACAACTTATTTATTTAATTTTTATTTATATTTTTCTTTAAAGTAGTATCTATTTTAAATAAGTATTTATAATTTTATTTCATATCAATTATAATATTATTCTTTCTAAAAGAGGAATCATAACTTCAATAATTAAACAATTTTTAATTATAATTTTTACAATAAATTATTTTCAATTTTACTCAAATTTATTTATGTCATTTAAATTATTCTTAAAATTTTCATTTAAATTATTTGTTTAAATAAGTATGATTTAATATTTGATTAATATTTAATCTTTAATCCAAATAAATAATAATGCAGTTTTAATTAAATCTTAGTTTTTTCATTAAAAAGACTTTTTATTAAAAAATATTAACTTTCAATGTTTCTTTTCAAAAAAACAAATTTATAATTAAAAAAAAATAATAATTATTTAATTATTTGTTTAACCAATATATAATAATCAAAAAGAATTAGTAGAATTAAAAGTATTCATATTATTATTCCCTAATTTTTGTTTAAGAGAATTTGCTTTTTCATTCAAAATTTTTTCTTTTTCACATAATTTTTTATATAATTTATTAGATAAAGAAGTAATTTTTTCATATTTCATTTCTAATTTATTTTCATTATTTAAAGACGAAGAAATTGATTCTATATCTGAATTACTTTTTCTTTTATCTCTTTTTTTATATGAAATAGATTGAAGCATTTGATTACTAGATGAATCAGAAGATAATTCATTATTTTTTCTTTTTTTCCTTATTCTTTTATTATTATTATTTATTGTTTCTATTTGTTTTTTCATTTCATGTAAACTATTTTGCATTTTAATATTAAATTGATTAATTGAAGGCTCAATGAAATTTTTATATATTTGATTCTCAATATTATTAGATAACTTATCTAATTTTTGATTTAATTTATTATCAAAATTTAAAATATATTCATCATTATATTTATTTGTTTTACTCTTTAATTTATCTTTTTTATTATTTGTATTATTATTTAAGAAGTTATTACCATTATTATTATTATATGATTGTTCATCATCTGAAATAATATTATTATCTGTGTTTATAATTTTATTTCCATTATCATAATATATATTTTCTTTAACTGCTCTTTCAGAATTTATTTTAAAACAAATATTTTTAATGTCATTAACGTCTTTTTGTATTTTTGTTATTTTTTTTTCAATTATTTCAACTTTTTCATTTAAAAAACTATTATTATATGAATTTTTTATAGTTTCATACATAAAAGGACTTCTATTATTAGAAGGAGAACTAAATTTAATTCTATCAGTTGAATAATTTGTATCTCCTCCAATTGTTTTAATAAAGTTATTCATTTCTTTTAATTTATTATTTAAATCTTCCTTTAAGTTATCTTTTACTTTTTTTTCTAAAGAATTTTTAAATTTTAAACTTTGATTATTTGAATCAATTAATTTATTACTATTTGAAAATGAAGGAAAAGAAAAATTTTGATTAATATAACTACTTTTATTATCTTTATGAAAACGCTCAATATCATTATTTGAAAAAGAAGAATTATTTGATGTTAAAGTTATTATATTAACTCCTTTTTTAGACTTTGATTTTTTTTTTTTATTTTTTAAATTACTATTAATCTCTTTTTCTTTTTTTAACATTTTATCACTATTTAAAATTTTTGCTAATTCTTTTTTTTTTGATTTAATTTCTTGATTATAATTCTTATTTATTTTATTTCTTAACTTATAATAATCATTAACTTTGTTTTTATTAGTTTTTTCATTTTCAGAATTTTTTTCTTCTTCAATTTCATCATTATCACTTTCAACATAATTATTTTGAAAAGTTTGTAAATATTTCTTATCATATTGACTTAAAGTATCTAATAAAAAAATTTGATTTAAATAAGTCTTAATTCCACCATAAGTTTTAGTGATAGTAATTTTTAAAAAATTAACTAAATTATTATTAGGAAAAAACCCATTTTCAATTTTAAAAAACTGTGTCCCAGGTCTTAATTCTAATTCATATATTCCAACTAAAACATAATCTTTATTATTATGACTAAAACTTAATTCAATTTCTTTTGGATTACTTAAATAAGAATGCCATAAATGAACTCCGAAAAATTCAAATTGATTATTTTCTGGTTTTTTATTCATATTAGATATATCTATTATTATACTTTGAGGAACTTCTTTTTCACTTAACCAAATTAATTTTAAATCTTCATTAAGTATATTTTTAGCTTCGCAATTTTTATGATAACTCGAACAAGAAACTATTTCTACATTGTTTTTTTCATCTATATAATTGTAATCTGAATCCCTGTCATACATTATTTAATTAAATTTTTTTTATTTTTATTTTTAATTTGAAAAAAGTTTATTTTTTTTAATTCTTTAAATTAATCTTTAAACTTGAAAAATTTGTTTAGTTGAAAATTATTATTATATATTATGAAAGCTTATATTATAGGATTATGTGAAAAATTGAATTTAAAAAAAATTTCTAGCTTCGATAGTATATATTTATATGAAACTTATAAAGAAATTAAAGAAAATCAATATAAAGAAGATACTATTTTAATGACTGCAATTTTAATTAGTGTAAAATATAATGAAGAATTAACTAGAGTGAGAGATATTATTAATGTTGTTTTATTTGATAAAAAAAGAGTTTTAAATGAAGATGAAAATAAAAAAAAGAAATATAACTCTCTTTTATATGATAAAACCTTAAATGAAAATGAAAAAACTCAAATAATAGTTAAAACAATGTATTCTCTTTCTATTAATAATTATAATATAATTAAAAGTGAATTATTGGATTCTGAAATGTTTTTACTGAAAAATTTAAATTATAATTTTAAATCAGAAAATAAAAGTTCTTATGCAATTAGTATTTTTATTCAATCATGTGAAAGGGTGTTTTTTAATAAAGAAATGGTTAAATTATCTATTGAAATATTATTTAAATTATACGAAAGCGAAGATATTCAAATTATATTTTTAAATCAAAATATTATTTATTTCACAATTGGAATTATGATGGTTATAAATTCTATTGAATTAACTTTAAATGGAAAAAATAAAGAAAATCAATTAATAAGTAAAAATATTAAAGAATTTAAAAAGCCACAAAAAATAATCAAAGAAAGATTAGAAAAAATAATAAAATTAATTTTAAATCATTTAAATTAAAATTTTAAATATTTAATGATATTATATTTTTTATATGGAAAGTATAAATAAAGCTTTAGAAAAATTAACAATTATACCATCAAATATAAATGATCTTATTTCAAATAATAAATATAGGAAAAATAAAATTGTAATATTTAGTTTATTAATTGGACAATTCCTTTCATTATTATATATTTTTTGTTTATACATTCCAACCTATTATCTTCCAAATTATTCTTTTAATTTTCCAATTTTAACTAAGTCTTTAGCTTTTTTTGTAATAGGAATTTTTTGGTTAATTATTAAACATTCTATTGAATATCCAAAAGGATATTTTTTCCTTATTATTTTTTTTGAAACTCAAGGATATTTCTTTAGAATTTTAGCTGAAAATGATTTAAGAAATAATGAAAGTAAAAAAAGTAAAATTACTACTTTTCGAATTTTTGATTATGATTATGTATCAATAACTTTAACTGGTGTATTTGTTATACTTTTATCTTTTTATAATTTAAAGAAATATCAATATTATTGTTGGCATTTTTTAAGTATTTTTATTTCTTTTTCAGGGATTATTTTATTATGTTATACTTATCATATAAATATTGAACATTACTTTGAAGAAAAATTGACAAATAAAAATTTAATTTATATTATTATTTCATGTATTTGTTATTCAATTTCTTTTATGTTTCAAGAAATAAATTTTAAAAAAGGAAACGACATTTATATATTTTTTATTTATCAAGGAATTTTTTCTGGGTTAGTGTTTTTTATTGAATCTTTTATTTTAAAGGAACCTGATTATTTTTCTTTTAAAAAAATAGATAAAAAAATAATAATATTTACTTCTTTATATGTTGTAATTCATTTATTATATTATTCAATTTTACCTTTTTTTCTAAAGAAAGTTACTTCAATTTATTTATCAATGAATTTAGGAAATTCAATTGGTTATATTTACTTTATATTTTTTTTACAATTTTTTAAAAATTTAAATATAAAATATTTGTTATTTATATTTGGTGGAATGTTATTAAATTTTATTGGTCTTTTAATTTTTGAAAAAGTAAAAATTAAAAAATCAAAAGACGACGATGAAGAAAACGAAGAAAATAATTCTAAAAGTAAATCAGAAAACAATGAAGAATCAATGGATTTTGGAATAGAAATGCAAAGAAACAATTCTTCTTCTTATATTAAATTAAATTAATTATAATATTAATTTATTTTAAATTTAATTATAATCTTTTTCCTCAATTTAAAAAATAACTTCATAAAAAGATAAAGAATTTAATATTTAAAGATTATTATTTATTGAACTGAAAATTCAAAGTTTTCTTCTTGATCACATCCAATCCAAGAATCACAAATTAAAAACACTTTATAAGAATAAATACCTTCACTTTCAGGTCCTTCGAAATTAACAGGAATCTTTAAAGACTTATTAAAATATAATTTCCTAATAAAAAACAATTTATTAGTAACTTCATCACCTATAATAATCCACCAATTTTCTTCTTTAACTTTAGGATAATAATTACTATATACATTAGTTAAAATCCCATTATTTGAATTATCAATTAAAGTTCTATTTAAAATAATTTCAGCACAAATAGTTTCTCCTAAGTTAAAATTATTATTATCATCAATAAATTTTATTTCTAAATTAATTTCAGGATATCTATTACATACATTAGCAATTTTAGCAATATTTTCTTTATCTAAATGAGATAATAAAGTATTTCTGTCTCTTTCATCTAAATTAACAAAATCAGAAATATCTTCAACTTCAATTTCTTTACATTGATTACATAATTCTGAATTAAAAGTTGGAAGTTGCATTAAAGGACTTTGACTAATCCACATTGCTTGAATAATCATTTGAGATAATTCCATTGAATAAATTGATTGTTTTAATAATTGCTTAGATGAAAAAACATCAACTAAAGAACTTATTAAATTAACTGATGTTATTATTATATTTTCCATATCTAAATTTAATTGATAAGGTATTGGTGTTCTACTTATGTAACTGATTAATAAAATTAAAGCTTTATTATGTGGATTACTAAATGTAAATGATGATGATTCATTTTCTGGATTTTTTAAGGCTTGTTTTATATCATCTGATAAATAATTTAAACTTTTATTATTAAGTGATTGACATATTTCAAATAATAAATTTATATCTCCTTTATTAAATTCAATTAAATCAAACTCAAAGGAATTTTTTAATATTTGGAATAAAGAATAAAATTGAATATTCCCTGAATTTTCTTCTTTGAAACTTTGATTAAATAAATCTATTGTTTGATATGTTATATAATAATTAGAAGATATTTTACCTAAATTTAAAATTTCTAAAGAATTATCTTCTTTAACATTTATCATTCCAGAATTAAATAAATCATTAACTGTATTTTCAATTAATTCACTTAAATATTCATTTAAAAATTCTTTAGAATTACCTTTCATATCATAATAATTTGGGTTTTTTAATAATCTTCTATAAAAAAAAGTCCATGTAATCCAATCAACACATTCCTGTTTAGATTTAATAATTCCATTTGAAATTTCAGTTAATAAATGATTATGTATAAAATGATTTAAAGATGATTCCACAGGAAAGCTTTCAAGAAGAAATTTCTTATATAATTCTTTTTTACTATTATTTAAAAATATAAAGCATCTTCTAATAGTATTTTTCACATCATTTGGAATTTCATTTTTTTTAAAAGTATTATAAGTAATAGAAGCTCTTCCAACCATTTGAAACATATCTGTTATATTAATATCTATATATCCTCCATTATTACTATCATATTTAACTGTATCTGCTATAATAACATTATGACATTGGCAATTTACTTTCCATATTATTTTTTGAGGAACTATTAATATTTGAATTATTCTTTCTTCAAAAAGAGATATAATGAAATTTATTGTATCATCATCCATTCCATTATATATGTAACCTATTCCATTTTTTAAAGAAGTTATTAATAATATATCTTCATTAGGTATATTTTGAGAAAGGAATTCATCGAATTTATTTAATTTTTTTATTAAACATTTACCTGATATTCCATTTGAATTGTAAAAAGATAATAAATCTAAAACGAATTTTTTTAAAGTTTTAATATCTGTAACATAGATAATTGTAGATAATTCAAAATTACCATCATTATAACTGTATTTATTTAATAAATTAAATATATTCTTAGACATTAAATTCATTCGATATTTATGAGAAATACTTTCATAACCATAGAAATAAAATTCAATTGGATTTTGTCTTACTTTTGTTTCGAAATTAAAGCAATTTTCATTTTTAATATCTAACCATTCACAAATTGAATTATAATTACTTAAAGAAGTACTTAATATTATAAATCTAAGTTTACTACCGATAAAATATCTTAATCTAGAAAGAGAAACTTCTAAAGCGCAATCAAATTCATTTAATAAATGAATATCATCTACAATAACTAAAGAAATTTTCGAAAAATTATCAACGTATTTAAATTTACTTGTAAACACATCAAAGTTTTTAAAAGACGATATTATAAAATCACTATTTTTAAATAAGCTTTTATCAAAGAAAAATTCACCTGTAAATTGATTAATAACTTTATTTTTAAATATTTTTTTAAAATGAATAATTTTCTCTTTAACACAATCATCATTATAACATAAATAAATAACAGGTGCATCTAATTTTTTATTTTTATTTTCTTCAAAAAATTTAATAATCCCAAATTCTGCTATTTGAGTTTTTCCACAACCAGTAGTTGCTCCAATGAAAATAGATTCATTACTATTAAAAGCTTTATCAAAACATTGACTTTGTATATTATTCATAAATTTATAATTTTCATTATAATATTTTTCTAATTTCTGATTATTAAATATATTCTTATAATTCATTAAATTCATTTCTAATAAATTACAACAAGGAGGAAACTTTTCAGGTAAAATTAAGTATTTAAAATAAATTGGTAATTCCCTTTCACAATTTAACCAATTATCACTTATTATTCTAATAAAATATTGAGGTGGCATTGGTTCTATCATTGGAACAATAAAAACTAATCTTTTTTCATTTCCTATATCTTTTTCTTTTAAATTAAACATTTCATGATGTAATATAATTTCACTATCATTGTCTTCTACAAATAAATGGAATAATTCACTGTAAGGATGATAATGTTTAATCCAATTAAAATTAGGATTTATTAAAATTTCAATGAATAAACAATTTCTAGTTAAAGGCTGAATATTTGCTTTAATTTCAATTCTAGGAAAAGTATGAATTAATTTATATATACTTTCAGAATTTTTTTTATTAATTTTAATTAAATCAGTAATATTACTTACACTCATTTCAAAAAATTTATCCCAAGTTAATTGCTCTTTGCTTTCAATTTTATGTAATATTTCTTCAGGAATAATATTAAATTGTCTTAAAGGACTCATTGAAAGCCACATTCTATTTTTAATTTCTTTACATAATTTTAAACAAATATATGAAACATTTGCCCAACATCTATGACAACATATTTCAAAAATAGCTCTAAAAATTCTAGAAGCATTTTGACTTATAAATACCATATCACTACTTATTGCATAACCATCAAGAGGAATATTTGATATATAACATTGTAATAGAATATTTATTTTACTATTTTGTTCTTCACTTCCTCCTGGAACTGGAATTGGTACTTTTGATATTAATTTTTCTATTTCTCTTTTTTCTTCTTCTCTTATTTGTATTAATTTAAATTCATTTGATAGTGAAAATAATCTTAATATATCTATTTCACTCATATTTACATTTAAATATTGATTATATATTCCAATAGAAGGATATTTTATATAATAATATGAACTTACTTTTCCAAGTTGAGTTGATGTAAATTCTCCATTTTCAGTATTATATTTAATTAAATTATTTTTATGTAATAAATTAGCACTTGCATGAATTAAACTAATTCTCCAATTTTCAAGTAAATTATCATTATTAAATATTTCATCACTAATACAATATAAATTATGATTTTTCATCATTCTAACAAATAAATAAGTATAACTTAACCAATTAGCACCTTCAAAAACATTAGAAACATTTCCAGAAACAATTTCAGCATTTAAGCAATCAGGTAAAGAAGAAATTAACTGTGATTCAATAGGTAAATTATTATTAATTAAACTTAAATAAAATTTCAATTCATTATAAGTAGTAATAATAATTCCTTCACCATAATTATCTTTTTTATTCATATCAAAATAACCAACTCTTCCTGCTCTTCCCATCATTTGAATAATATCTAAAAAGTTTAATTCACACCAACTTCCTTTTTCAGGATTATAAATTTGAGTTCCTTTAACAATTACTGTATTTGCTGGTAAATTTATACCCCATGCTAAAGTTGCTGTTGATATTATTATTTTTAAATATCCATTATTAAAATATTCTTCTATTAATTTTTTATCACTTTGATGCATTCCTGCATGATGAATACCTATTCCATAATCAAATATATCTAAAAGTTCTTTATTTTTTAATAAATTTTCTTCTGTATCATTTTTTATTATTTCATCAAATTCCATTTGTTTTGATGATGATAATTTAAATGTATTTTGGTTATTTTTTTCTATTGATTTTTCTATTAAAAATTTTGCTGTTTTCATTGTATCTCTTCTACTATGAGTAAATATAATTACTTGTTTATTATTTGTTAATCTTTCATAAACTTTATTATATGTTATTTCATTTATTAATTGTAATTTTTTTATACCTTTCTTTTCAGTTATTCCAATATAAATTTGAGATAATGGAATTGGACGAAATGAACTATCAAAATAGAATAAACCTTTTTTTTTATTAACATGACAAAAATCAGCAATATCATTATAATTAGGTAAAGTTGCACTTAATGCTACTAATCTAATATTATTTTCTTTATTATTTTCATTATTCATAATAGTTCTAGCAATAATACTTTCAAGAACAGCTCCTCTTGTATCATGTAATAAGTGAATTTCATCAATAATAATTAATTGTACTTTATCACTAAAAGTTCTATCTCCACTTTTTCTAGTTATTATATCATATTTTTCAGGTGTTGTAACTATAATATTTGTATTATTAATTTCATATTTTGTTAAATTTACATCTCCACTTAATTCTCTTACTGTTATATTATAATGTGATAATCTTTGAGAAAAATTACCAACTGTTTCTTTTACTAATGCTTTCATTGGTGCTATATATATTATTTTAAATTTATTTAAATTTATTATGTTATTGTTTTCATTTCTATATTTTGATATTAAATGTAATATTGTTAATAATGCTATATTTGTTTTTCCACTTGATGTTGGAGCACAAATTAATAAATTTTCATCTGTAAATAATGCTGTTTGAAGTACTTTTGATTGAATTTGATTAAAGGTTTCATTTATAAATTTTACTTGATTATTGTTGTCTTTTATTTGAAATGTTGGATGCATCCATTTTGGTAATGTGGATATTTTTATTTCTTTTATTTTGTTTTTTTGATTTTTGATTTGTGTAGGAGGAATTGTTATTTCTTCATAACCTTCATATGTCGTTTTATATGTACCTTGAGGAACTTTTAAGTTTGGATTTGAATTAAAATGACTTCCTTCTATAAATTGTATATTTTCTAAATTTATTTTTTTTAGATGTAATTTTGAAAATTCAATTTTTTCAATTTTGTGAATGTTATTATTTTTTTTTATTTTTTTATTTTTTTGTTTTGTATTCTCTTGTAAATCAGAATTATTTGATATAATTAAATTATATGTATTTTCATCTATTTTATATAATTGATTTAATATTCCATCTATATCATTTTTATTTTGCAATTTTGATATTTTTGTAGTGAAATAAACTAAATTTTTATTTTTAAGAAGGAATTTAATTAATTCTATATTATTTTTTGTTAAAATCAATACTAATTTATTTTCACATTCTCTTTTATTTTCCATTGATAAAATATCCATTATTTCTTTTTCTTTATTTAATACTAAAGCTTCATCAATTTTTAATTTTTCTCTTAATATATTTTGTAACCATAATTTATTTTGTAATACAGATTCAATTGTTAAATTAATTTCATTTTCTTCATTTTCATTTTCTTCTTTTTTATTATTTTTATTTTCAATTTCCATATCAGAAATTTCTTCTTCTTCAATAATTAACGGAGCATTTTCATTATCATCACTATCTGAATCATTTAAATTTAATTGAATTTCAATATTCTCATTTTTTTTCTCATTATTTTTTTCATTAATATTATCAGGTTCATAATCAACAAGACTTTTGCATAAAATATATAATTTATTTATTTCTTCATTTGCTATTTTTTTTCCTAAAATTTTTTCTATTTCTTCTTTTTTTTTCATTTCATTCATTTTTTCATCTCTTAAAATTAAAATAATAAAATCTAAAGCACTTTTAATTAATGAAGGTGATTGATCAGTAAAATATTCTCTAACAATATTTAATAAATCATCATAAATTGAATGAGTATCTTTTGTTTTAGGATAATAATTTAATTTTTCTTCACTTAAACTATTATATTTCTTATTTAAATTACTAGTAAAAGTTTCCATTAATTGATTAGATAAACTTTTATTTTTACTTTTTTTTATATTTTTAGGAGGTTTTTCTCTTAAAGCTAAATCTCCAAATCTATGTAATTTTTTCCCTACAAGTGTTTTTGCTTCACCAGTTGATTCATTTATATCTGGAATATTATCTCTATTTGATATTGCTACTACTTTATTTGCATTATTTTCATATTCAAAAATTGCGTCATCTCTATATCTTTCTACCATTTAATATGATAATATATTAGAAATTATTTAATTTTTTTTTATTAGAGTTAATTTTTATTTTTAATTATTTATAATTTTTTATGAATGTTTTATTTTCTATCTAAATATAATATAACATTAATGTTTTTTTAAAAATAAAAAGTTTTATTTTTAACAGTTTTTTTATGTTTTAATAGAAAAAGTGATAATTTCAAATAATTTATCAAAAGAAAAAAATTTAATTATATTAAAATGCCAAATTTCCCGCTAGAAATAAAAAAATATAAAAATGACATAAACAACATAAATATATTAAACATTCATTTACCTCCATTATATACAAGATATATTGTAATAGACACAAAAACAACAGGACCAAATCCAAAAGAAAATAATATAATAGAAATAGCATGTATAGAAGTAATTGATGGTAAAATTTCAGGGGAAGAATTTCATGCATTTTTACAACCAAGATATAAAATGAATGAATTTTCAGAAAAAAAAACTAAATTAACTGATAATTTTTATAAAGAATATTTTACAGATGTTTATTTATCAGATAAAAATGTTTTAGAAAATTTTAAACATTTTGTAGGAAATTCTTTAATTTTTGCACATAATGCAAATACAGAAATGGAATTTATAAATAATGAATTAACATATTGGAAAATTCCAATTATTCCAAAAAGAAAATTTTTATGTACTTTAAAAATATTTAAAGAAATATTTCCTTTTTTAAGTAGAAATATTTGTTCTTTAAAAAAATGTTGTGAATATTTAGATTTGAAACCACCTTCTGATAATTTTCATTCTGCTATTTTTGATTCCTTTATGACTGCAAGAATGGTTTGTAGATTTTTTGAAATTGGAAATGAATTAAGAGAAAGGGAAGAAATTAAGAATAAAGAAAATAAAATAGAAAATTTAAAATTAGAAAATCATAAAAATGGAAAAAATGGAAATCTTTATTTTGATGATATTGATAAAGATTATAATAGTATTATGAGAAATGCTGGATTAAGTGAAATTTTTATTAATGAAAATTATGAAAGTAATAAAGAAAATAAAATGATTATTGTAGAAAAAGATTTTGATAAAAATAATTCTGAAGAAAATAAAAATGAAAATAATATTGATGAAAATAAATCAAATTTAAGAAAATTAGATGAACCTGTAGAATTAAAAGCTCATGAAATTGATGATTTGATTAATGAGATATAAATATTTTAATTTCTTTTAAAAAATTAAAAATTTTTTCATTCTTTTATTTGAAGGTAAATAAAATATTAAATATAGTATTTTTGTAAATTTCTTTTATTTATAAATTTAAAAATATTAAATAAATAATTTTATATAATTCCTTTTATTTCTTTTAATATGAATCATCATATTAGTCATTTTTAAAATATTTGTAAATATCAGAATATTGAATTGAGTCTGTACTTGGTTTTTTCTTTGTAGCTTTAGAATTTGAATTATTTGTTTTTTGATTATTTTTTAATTTATCATTTTTTGATATGCTTTTTTTAATATTTTGATTTTTATTATTTTTTATATTATTTTTAATTACGT
>JAEEGK010023209.1_pt1 | contig 12955 bp, 11 predicted proteins | sample 8958771 | NCBI WGS metagenome assembly JAEEGK01 (sample SAMN16246547, study PRJNA631951) | gut metagenome | biome: gut microbiome; feature: rumen; material: SC-attached | host: Bos | place: Iran: Karaj | collected 2018-10 | reverse complement strand
GGTACCGGCTCAATGACAAGCGTCTCCCCGGCTCCCCCGACCTCGTCCTGCCCAAGTACCGCGCCGTCATCTTCATCAACGGCTGCTTCTGGCACGGCCACCGCGGTTGCACCAAGTACGTCGTTCCCAAGACCAACGAAGCATTCTGGCGCGAGAAAATCGCCCGCAACATCGCCCGCGACGAACTCAACGCCCAGCGCCTCAACACCCTCGCCTGGACCGTCATCACCGTCTGGGAATGCGAACTCGGCAAGAATACAGATGCTACCATCGCCCGCATAGAGGCCGATCTACAGGCCGCAAAGGAGAAATACGACAAATGGACCGCCCTCCGCCGCGAGAGCCGCGAATACGCCCGGGAACAGGCCAGAAAGCATCGTGAAATCCTCGCCCAGGTCGAAGCAGAGCTGAACTTGCCGAAATCCCTCCGCCGCTACGCGAAGAAGGCCCAGGAGGAAGAATAGCATCAGAAACGTAATAATCTTCCATTTACTTGCGATATTATACAAAATTTGTCTAACTTTGCAAGTGAATAGAACAAATGCGTAAAACCATGAGCATTGCTGACTGGATAGAAGGACTGGCTCCGAGTGGCCGATACACGTTCTCCAAGGAGGATGTGAGGAAGGCTTTTCCCGCTATGTCCGCCCCTACCGTCGATACGGCCCTTCACCGCGCCGTGGCCAAAGGCCGGGTATTCTCCCCCTGCCGCGGCTTCTATGTCGTCGTGCCCGAGGAATACCGTCTGTGGAAGGCCGTGCCGCAGGAAGTGTACCTGGACCGGATGATGCGGTATCTCCAGCGGAAATACTACGTCTCGCTGCTCAGTGCCGCCGAACGCCACGGCGCAGCCCATCAGGCACCGATGGGGTTTCAGGTTATGGTTGAGCCACCCGTGCTACGCGACAAGGAGCGCGAAGGCTATGCCATCCGTTACGCCGAGCGCCGTGAAATCCCTATGACCTATGTCCAGCGCTTGGAGGTACCTGCCGGCTGGCTGAACATCTCCGGCCCGGAACTGACGGCAGTGGACCTCGTGGCCTACCCAGAGCATATCGGCGGTCTCACGAGGGCTGCAACGGTCTTGGAAGAATTGTCACTGAAGCTGGATTTCACCAAGCTGGACGCCAGCTTCATAAAGGTCGCATCCGCCCCCGTATTCCAGCGCCTGGGTTACCTGCTGGACCGCGTGCTGGAAGAAGAATCCATTGCCGAAGGTCTGCTCGCTCTGATGAAATCCGGAGGCATGAAAATGAAAGCCGTGCCGCTCAGGCTGGGCGCACCGGCAGACGACGCCGAAGTGGACAGGAAATGGAAAGTGGTGGTGAACCAAGACATTGAAATTGACGACTTATGATACAGAGAGCATTCATAACCCAATGGGGTACGGTTGTACCGTGGTCTTCTCCGCGCCTGGTGGAGCAGGATCTGATTATCTGCAGGGCGCTGGTGTCGATATACAGCGACCCCTTCCTGAAGGAACACCTCGCCTTCCGTGGTGGCACGGCGCTGCACAAACTCTATCTGGAGCCGCAGCCCCGCTACTCGGAAGACATAGACCTGGTTCAGGTAAACGCCGAACCCATCAAGGAAACGATAGACCATCTGCGCGAAGCCCTCTCCTGGCTGGGTGAACCCGTCGTCAAGCAGAAGAAACACAACAATACCCTCGTCTTCCGCGTACAGCCGACAGATGTGGGCGCCGGCGAGATCCACCTGAAAGTGGAAATCAACTGCAAGGAGCATTTCAGTGTCTTCCCGATGGTACGGGTACCCTTCTACGTCAAGAACGACTGGTTCAGCGGCCAGTGCGAAGTGCTCACATACGAGCTGGACGAGCTGGTCGGGACGAAAGTCCGCGCCCTCTATCAGCGCCTCAAAGGCCGAGATCTATTCGATGTTTACACCGCACTCATCACAGGCAAACTTGACATTGAGCGTGTAATGACGGCCTACGACCGCTACCTCCGCTTCGTGGCCAGCCACGCCCCCACCTACAAGGAATTCGTGCTGAACATGGACGAGAAAATGCAGAACCCAGAATTCCTCGGCGACACCACCGGTCTTCTCCGCCCAGGGCTAACCTTCGAGATGCAGCCTTCTTGGGAAATGGTGAGAGATATCATTATTTCACACTTGAAAGGCCAATAATTGTATTATTTCTAATGCAATGATGTTAACGATTAAAGATAATCATATTCTATAGATAACTGTAGATGGTAATTCTTTATAACAACTTGAAATACAAGAGTCAGTTAAAACAAATTATAGGTAAACTAGAATCGAAATGAGTGCAGTAAAACCAGGAAAACATCCGTCTATTGACCTATCCATTTTCACTCCTGAAGAGAAGTCTGTAGTTAATAAGATTGCGGCAGAGTGGTATGTTACAAGATGTGGCATAGTTCCATTAGGCCAGAAAAGTGAGTACAAGTATCTTTTGCTAAAACCGACAGAGAAGTATAGTGAGCTATTTAACTTTGAACTTGAGATTGTCGCATGTTTAAGCAGTTATGATTCTTTTGAACCAAGAGTCCTTGATGTTTATGAGGCTGTTTATAGATGTAATTCTGAGTTTCGTATAGAAAAATCAATTACAATGTTATTATCCAAAGATGATAACGTACAGAGTGCTTTAAGAAAAATATTGAAGACAGATCAAGAATGTCAGGTTATTGTTCCGTTTTCATATAAGGAAATAATTGAAAACTCAGATGCATTCTTTTTAAGAAATAGATTTAAAGAGTTTTTTTATTCAAGGGATTTATTTTCCTTTCAGAATCCTCTGACCAAGGATTACTATTTCTTTGGTCGAAAGGATCTGGTTCATGACATAGTTAATCGTCATAATAGCAACGAGAATTCAGGCTTATTTGGTTTACGAAAGACAGGAAAGACATCCATTGTATTTGGCGTTCAGCGTGTGTTGAAGAATAGCGACGATTCCTCTGTTTATATGGACTGCCAGAACCCATCTTTTCATAAATCACGGTGGAATAAAGCACTTTGGTTAGTAATAGATAGATACAAAAAAGAAAATGGACTAGAATGCAAGGTACACAATTGTGAAGAATACACAGAGGAAAATGCATCTCGCCTTTTTTCAAAAGATATTGTAGCCTTACAAAAGAAGCAAAAAGGTAAAATACTAATAATTTTTGATGAAATAGAACATATTACCTTTGGAGTATCCCCTAGCGAGCATTGGAAGAAGGGTAATGATTCATTATTCTTTTGGCAATCAATTCGCTCTACCTTTCAGAGTAATCAAGGAGTGTTTACTTATTTAATCGTAGGCACTAATCCTAAATGCGTAGAGATCCCTTCAATCAACGGAACCGACAATCCAATTTTTAGCCAAATTCCATATCAATTTATACGTTCATTTGATGTTACCCAGACTAAAGAAATGGTAAGCAAATTAGGCGGTATCATGGGACTGAGATTTGATGATATTATTTATGGAAAACTAACTGATGATTTTGGAGGGCATCCATTTTTAATTCGACTTGTCTGCAGCAAGATTCATAATATAGTAAAACAAGAACGTCCAGCACGTGTAGATAAAGCTATTTATGAGGCATCCAAAAACGAATTTGAAAGAGATAATAGCAGTTATATTGAAATGGTTATCAATGTATTAAAAGAATATTATCCGGATGAATATGAGATGCTTACTATGCTTTCTATTGGAGACGCAAAACAGTTTAATGAATTTGCTAAATTATCTAAAGAGTATACGAGTCACCTTATCGGGTACAATATATTAGATGTGAACAATGGTAAGTATACATTTAAAATTGAAGCGATTAAAAGATATCTAGAATCTAAGAACAAGTATGTAAAGATTGGATTAACCAATGAAGAAAAAATAAAAGAGATATCTGATAGAAGAAATCGAATAGAACCGCAATTACGTCTTGTTATTAGGACTACTCTTCAGGCAAAATTAGGACCACAAGAAGCGAAAAAAAGTGTATTGAGCATCATGGGAGCTCCAAGAGAACAGAAGTATTACACATTCTCTCTAAAAGATATTTTCGATCCTAATCAGTCTGAAATATACTGGGAAGATTTACGGAAAATCATTTCAAAGCACTGGGATGTGTTTCAGAACATCTTCGATAAAGATCAGCAACAATTCAATACTTATATGAACAATATCAATAAGTATAGAGTTGATGCTCATGCAAAGATTATTTCAGATGAAGAAATGAGTGAATTTCGGGTTAGCGCAAGCAAAATAGAAAAGTTGCTATCTGATTATTTATAAGGACTCCACATAGTTTAGCCTAGTTAGTCAGTTATGGCATTTTTAAGGAAACATCTGAGCGGTAATAATATTGTTGTTTACTACTGGTTTAGTGACAAGTGATCCCCGTTTTTTCTGAACCTTATTTGAACCACGGAGGCTGTAACCAATTGATTATCAATCAGTATTACAGTCTGCATCGGAAAGTAAAATCCGCATATAAACAGTATACATCCATCACGAAACCGCTATATCTTTTTGGCAATCAATCGATAACCGCAAAATCTATTGTTGGATACTGATGGTTGTTTTTGGTTGTTTTGGTGGGTTTTTTACCATTTTTCTACCACATTTCTACCACGTGTGGTAGAAAGATTTCGATACCTGATGCCAAAGTTTATAGTTTTACAGTTTTTTACATAGATTTACAAACATGACCCCATTAGACGGGGAAAACGGCATCACGGAGGTCTCGGGTCACATTTCCGAGTGAATTTGTAAAAAGTATGAACTAAGGGAGAATATGTGTGCTCATACGAGTCCAGTCTGATTGCATGGGGACCGCTTCTATCAAGAGAAGAGTATTATCAGTTTGGGAAGAAAAACAATGATGCCGATGATGGCTGCAGTAATGGCGCAAATAAGTACTGCACCTGCACTGATATCCTTAACGTCCCGAATCCTATCGTCCCGCTCAGGTTGCACTACATCTGACAATCTTTCTATTGCAGAATTTATTGCCTCTCCAGCCAAAACGAGACCTATCGCAAAGACAACGGCCAACCACTCGACATTTGTTATCTTGAATAGGAATCCCGCCAGCACGACCAAGATTGTCATTCCACAATGAATCCAGGCATTGTGTTCCTGACGGACGAATCGAGTCAGTCCTCTCCAGGCATTAGCGAAGCTGGAAAGACGTGCTTTAATGGAGAAACGGTGGTTACTCATCTTGATGTCAAAATTGCCTCAAATAATCTAAGACCAAACGACGAACAGTGTGTCGATGAAACAGGAAAACGTGCTCAGTTCCATAGATGATGTGAAGTTCACTGTTTCGATAAAGAGCGTCATACTCTTTGCTGCATCTAAGCGGGACAATCTTATCCCGGGTTCCATGGATAAGGCAAACGGGACCAGTATACCAAGATGATTCTTCCTTTATCGGCAGAGTCTGAGCAGAGAGGATGTATTCCCGTCCCATCTTGAAGCCATAGACACTGATGGTCTCCGGAGGATTCTTAGGATTGCACCGGACCGAAAGGAACTTGCCTTTGCTTGCATATTCTTTGAGGATCGAAGCGGGAGCAAGCTGGATCAGACCTGCCGGTGGTGTCCCGGCTTTCTCCAAACGACCTGCAAGCATACCTGCCACTACCCCGCCCTGCGAATGACCAAGAAGGATGATTCTGTCAATAAAGGGCAATCTGGACGCATATTCCCACACCGCCTTCGCGTCCTCAATCATCTTAGGGACAGTGTTTTCTTGCTGGGCACCTTCACTTTTACCGTAACCGTCGAAATCGAATCGGAGGACGGCATATCCATGCTTGACCAGCATCCGACTCAGAAAGCCGAGAGGTGCGGCTTTCATAGATCCCAGGAAGCCATGCATGAGAATTACGAGTTTACAGAGGTCGTGCTCCTTGTCAAAAGTCCGCGGCAACAACATCTCTGCTGAGATGTTGCCTGAAGGTCCTTTGAATGTTAAAGCGTCGATCATAACCTAATCCCCTACGAAGATACGGATTATTCTCAATGCGGCAAAAACGAGAGGCTATATGACAATTAAGTAGTGAATATCACGTTCCAAATAATAGCCATTATTGTCATAGTTTGACATTATTTTACATAGATTTACAAACTTGTCCCCCATTACACGGGGTAAATGGCTTCGTGGATGTTCTAGGCAATCTGTTCTGTTGAACTGGGGGGAAGTGATGTGGTTTTGTCGATCGAATCTAATGTGTTATTTTTGTATATAGAAAGCATTCATTAAGATCTCGAGACCGATGCCCGATAGTATTCTTCAGTTCAACGGAGAATGGAGGAGTTACCAGAAAAGGATTCTGGATGACTTGGACTTTCACCTGCGTGATGACAAGCTTCACGTGGTGGCGGCTCCGGGCGCGGGAAAAACCACGCTGGGCATCGAGGTCATTTCGCGCTTGAACAGGCCTTCACTGATCCTTTGCCCGACGAATACCATCAAGAACCAATGGAAGGAGCGGATCCGAACCTCTTTCCTCCAGGAGAAGGATTATGGGATTGTCTCAACCGATATCCGTAAACCGGGTTACATCACCGTCATTACCTATCAGGCCTTGCTGGCCGCGTTTTGCGGGTTTGACGAGGAACCTGAAGACAATCGCCCGGAAGATGACGAGGGGACGGAAAAAGAATACACCATCACGGCTTCCAGTCGATTCCGGATGGACAAGGCCGAAGATATCATCGGCATTCTCAAATCGGCCAAAGTATCTCTCCTTTGTTTTGACGAGGCGCACCATCTGCGAAAAGAATGGTGGAAAGCGTTGACTTATCTCAACGAGCATCTGAAACCGGAGCAGACGCTTGCCTTGACCGCTACCCCGCCCTATGATGCGGATTTCAATGAATGGAAGCGGTATCAGGAGCTCTGCGGCGATATTGACGAGGTGATTTCCATCCCTGAACTGGTAAAAAACGGGGATTTGTGCCCGCATCAGGATTTCATTCATTTCTCGCAGCTTCATCAGCGGGAGCGGGAATTGCTGGAGAATCATCGGCAGCACGTGAACATCATGCTGGAGAAACTCCGGGAAGACAAGCGGCTCCAGGACCTTCTGGCGGGGATGCGCTTCCTTCAGGCGGAAGATGAAGATACCGAAGCCATCCTGGACGATCCGGAGTTCTATGTTTCCATCGCTTCCTTGCTGAACGAGAATGGATACACGATCCCCTCTCGATTCCTTGGCCTGTTCGATGCCTCTCCTTCCGAGATCCCCCGGTTCGATATCAAGCAAGCTACGGTTTTCCTAAATGGGTTCCTCCATGTCGAGAAGGAGGAATGGAAGGATTTGGAGGCCATCAGGAACGAGTATTTCAACCAGGCCAAGAGAACTGGGCTGACGGACGGGAAAAAGTTTGTACTGGACGGGAATGAGAAGTTCTGCCGGCAAATCGCGGGCAGCATCGGGAAACTGGATTCCATCGTCAGCATCGTCGATTTGGAAAGCCGCCTGTTGAAGGAGGACCTGCGGATGGTGATCCTGGCCGATTTCATCCGGATGAATGACCAGGACTGCTCCACGCTGGGAGTCGTGCCCATCTGGCGGAAATTGAAGGATAAGTTCCAGGGAAGCATCTCTTTGGGCGTCCTTTGCGGCTCGCTGATTCTATTGCCGAAAAATACCGTAGAGAGGCTTCAGAGGTTGATTTCAAAAAACGGGATTGCCGATGATGCCATCACCCTAGATCATTTCGGGGGCGACGGAAACTACGTTCGGATTGTCCCGAAAGAGGGCATCCGCAACCACATTGTCCGCCTGGTTACGGATATGTTCAATGCTGGAGACCTGACTGTGCTTGTGGGTACACAGGCGTTGCTGGGAGAAGGATGGGATGCCCCTTCCATCAATTCATTGATCCTCTCCAGTACGGTAAGCTCCTATATGCTGTCCAACCAGATGCGGGGACGGGCTATCCGCATCGACAGAAATCACCCGGACAAAGTGTCAAACATCTGGCATCTGGCGACCTACGACCCTAAGTTCGGGAACTATTCTTACGATCTGACGCAGCTGGCCACCCGTTTCGAAGGGTATGAGGCCCCCTCCTATTTCGGCAAACATGAAATTGTCTCGGGAATCGAAAGGGTTTTGATGCCAAATCCGCTAGGTGTTCCGGAAACCAACATCGCCCTTGCCAAGAACAGGGATCTGACCCGTCGATGGTGGAAAGATGCTTTGTTCACAGGTTATGGGAACACCCCGCCCATCGGGCTCTCCACTGGGGTGCAGGCCGAGGCGCTGACAGTGAGGTCTCTACGGTATACCGGATACATGTATTACATCTGGCTCCTGCTTCCTTTGGCCGTGTTCCTGTTTTACCTCCCTAATCCGGTCCGAGGTATCGTATTTGCGGTTATTGCGCTTCTAGTGGGCATCATCGCATGGCACTTTTGCAGGACAGGGACGGTGGAAGGAGTCATGAAACAGATTGCCATCGTCATTTTGGAAACCCTTTCCGATCAGGGGCTCATCAAGACTTCCATCAAGCAAGTGGGGCTGAAGGTCCATGACGAGAAAGGTGAGCTGTTTGTCTCATGCGCCAATCTCCCCGCCGATGAGAATAATCTGTTCATCCAGTCCCTGCAAGAGTTCCTCGACCCGGTTGAGAACCCCAGATACTTGCTGGTCAGGCATACCCGTTTCCTGAAAAAGATCAGGCAGACGGATTATTTCGCCATCCCTTCCGCGATTTCTCCCAACAAAAAGAGCGTGGAGATATTCAAGGGACTCTGGAAGCTATATATCGGCGATTGCGAAATCATATACACAAGGAGCGCAGAAGGCCGAAGAGTATTGCTGAAAGCCCGCAAATACGCTTTCTCCGCTATCAATAAGAAAGCATCCAAACGCCTCTCCAAGTGGCAATAGTTTTAATCATTAATACTCCGCATCGGCAAGCTATCCCTCGTTGAGCTTGGACTCTATTTTATTGAGGGTATCAAAGAAGCGCCGGGTGGCGACGGCTGGAACCTCATGGTCATTCGGATCTATCGGATGAAATCCGTCTCTGTAGCAATTTGGTGCAGGATTTCCGAGAATTCTCCGGACCGGGATTCCAGCAGGCCGTGCGTCATGTCCTTCATGATGAACAGTTCCTTTCGTGGAGCAGAGATCTCGTCGAAGTACTCCCTGGCGATCAGCCAGTTGGTCTGGTAATCCTTGTCCCCGTTGATGTTGTAGTAAGGGACTTGATATTCAGTGCGTCCCAGCAGGGAGAATTTACGGAATTCATCCGACTTGATGAATTCGTCGTAAACGGAGAAGTCCGCTTTCAGGAAGCGGTAAAAGTCTCCGAGAGAGTAATACGGATTGAATATTTGCGTAGCGAGCAGATTATAATCGGCACCTTCGGCCATCATGTCGTATCCGTATTTTTCCATCAGCGCCTGTCGGGCCTCATAATACTCCTTGTCATACCCTGGCTGACTTGTCAGAGTCCGGTAAAGATTCTTGCCTTCTTCGTCATCCACCCAGGTGCCGGCGACTTCCTGGAAGGCCTCTTCATTCTTGTCGAAATCCACCACCTGCCCGGTTCCGATGTAGCAGTCATAGTATTCCGGATGGGCAAGGACGAGGTTGCAGCCGTAAAACGTGCCCCAGGAATGGCCCAGGAGCGTAATCTTGTCTTTGTGAAGATACTCCCGCAAGAATTTCGTCAATTCCTCTCCGTCACGCATCATCAAATCGTATGTCAACGGGGTTGAATTCTGGTCTTCGGAATAGCTCTTGCCGCAATTCCGCTGGTCCCAGGTGACAACGGTGTAAACATCGGCCCATTTCCGCGTAAAGGCGTAACTGATGGGGCTGGAGGCACTGCCCGGACCTCCGTGCAGATACAGGAGCACAGGATTGTCCAGGTCTTTCCCGTAAATATTGATCCACTGGCGGGAGCCATTGATATCGACATACATCTCTTCGTTGATGCCGCCCTTCGGCGTGGCCGCGTTGATTCGTTGTCCCACAAACCGGACCAAGAAAAACAGGGCGACCAGCGCAAACAGCACGATGGCGAGCCATTTCAGGATTCTCAGGAAAAGTGAAGGGCGTTTTTTCATCATAGCAGTGAGTTATTACAGGTATCGTTTCCAGTAACAACCCATACAAATATAACGATTCTTCCAGGATTCTGACAGCCCCTTCCAAAGTTGATGTCGAATGACAAAACAAAAGACAAGAGGCCGATTTACTTTTTCACGAAGTGCCGGTAGTCGCCTCCCCAGCCTCCAACGGAGTACGTGGTCCCCTCCCTTTGCCATTCCATCTCATTGGATGTCAGTTTCACGAGCTTGTAGGTGACATTGCTGAAGTCCGACATGGACGGATTGATGGTGATGGTTCCTTTGTCGATCAGGTCGATGGCATATGTGCCGCTGTAGTCGCGCGATTCGCCGCTCAGGGCATCATACACGTGCATCTGATAATGATGGCTTCCGTCGAAGGTGTACTCCACGGAACCGTCCATCGCAAAGACCGTGGGGTCGTATTGCTCGGACCAGGTTCCTTCCAACTTGTTCACGTCAATCTTCTTGCAGCCGCTCAGCCCCGCCACCAGCAGCGCCGCGCAAATCAGGGTCTTCAGTTTCTTCATCGCTTTCGTTTTGCCATAAAACCCACGAACGTACGAAATCTTGCATCCGGATGCATTTCGCCGAAAAATGCGTAAATTTGAGCCATGGAATACCTGTCGAAGCAACGATACGACGAGATAGCCGCCGAGTTGAAGCATTTGATCAACGAGGTTTATCCCAAGGTGACGGACGACCTGGCGGAAGCCAGCGCCCAAGGGGACCGGAGCGATAATGCGGGATACCGTGAAGCGCGGCGGATGCAAGGGAAGACCATCAGCCGGATCCGTTTCCTGCAGAAGATCCTGGAGCATTCCCGCGTGATCGATCCCGACGTCCTTCCAAAAGACAGGGTTTGCCTCTTGAGCAGGGTCGAATTCACGAACCTCGCCACAAACACCCGCATGTCTTTCCAGATCGTCAGCCCCCACGAGATGGACCTCGAGGCGGGCAAGATTTCACTGAAATCCCCGATCGGCGCCGCTCTGATGGGCAAGAAGGTCGGCGACATCGCCGAAGCGCAGGTCCCTTCCGGAATCCTGCGCCTGAGAATCGACAGCATCTCGCTCGACGGATGACGATCCCGCCGGCTTTTGGCAGTCCGGAGGTGTTTCTTTGCAAAAAAGAAAACACGATGACTGACAAACCCGCCAGCTATTTCACGGAACAGCTCCTGAGAATCTATCCCTGCAAAGTGCCGTTCGAACTTCGCATCCTCCACACCAAACCGAAGGCCCGATGCGGTTCCTACTGGAGCCATAATCGACATATCCTCATCAACGACAAATTCATCGCCCTGGACACGCGGAGGTGTATGGAGGTCGCCATCCACGAGTATGCCCATCACCTTCACCATACAGAATTCGGCAAGGAGGAGAAAAAGGACAAGCCCCACGGGCCGGAATTCTGGATGATCTACGGTCAATTGATGAACCGGGCGATAGCAATCGGGATCGAGGTGTCATCCCGTGGGCCCATCGTCGATTTTTGACAAACTGCCACTTTTTGGCATTTATTCTTCGTATCTTTGCCAACGGAAACAAACGATATGGCAAAGAACTATTTCAACCGGTACGTCTGGCTGATCGACCTCATCCACCGGTATGGGCACATTCCCCTGGAGGAGATTGGTCGCCAATGGGAGCGAAGCGCCCTCAACGAGGACCGCTCCCCACTGGCTGAACGGACCTTCCATAACCACCGGATGGCCATCGAAGACACCTTCGGCATTGAGATCAAATGCGACCGCTCTCTCGGGTATTACATCGCCAACAACGACGACCTGGAGCGCGACGGCATCCGGAGGTGGCTGCTGGAGTCCCTGTCGATGAACAACCTGCTGAACGAGAGCGCCGACCTGCGGGACCGGATCCTCTTCGAGAAGATACCCTCCAGCCAGAAATGGCTCCCTGTCATCGTGCATACGATGCGGGACGGGAAGGCCGTCGAAATCACCTATCAGAGCTTCTGGCGCGATGCCCCCAGCACCTTCACCATCCACCCTTATTGCCTGAAACTTTTCAAGCAGCGCTGGTATGTGCTGGGAATGAGCGAGGGGTACACTTCTCCCCGGATTTATGCCCTCGATGAACGGATGCTCGATGTCGTTCCCTTGAAGAAAGCATTGAAAAAGCCCGCCAAGTTCGATGCCGCCGATTTCTTTTCCAAGTATTTCGGGGTCACGCTCGATGACAGGAAGGCTTCCACCGTGAGGATCAAAGTCGCGGCGGGCCAGGTCAAATACCTCGAATCCCTCCCCCTTCACGACTCGCAGGTGCTGGTCGAGCGCACGCCCGAATACAGCATCTTCGAGTATCATCTGGTCCCCACTTACGACTTCCGCCAGGAAATCCTCCGCCACGGGCCGGACATGGAGGTCCTGGAGCCGGAGGACTTCCGGAACGAGGTCAAGGATGCGGTTGCGCAGATGTATAAGAATTACGGACTATGAGGGATTTCGCGGCGATTGATTTCGAGACGGCCAACGAGTGTCCCAGCAGCGTTTGCAGCGTGGGAATCGTGGTCGTTCGCGACGGAGAGATCGTGGACCGGTTCTACAGCCTGATCCATCCGGAGCCGGAGTACTACCAATGGTTCTGCCGGCAGGTCCATGGCCTGGGCCCTGCGGACACGGAAGATGCCCCGGTCTTTCCCTATGTCTGGGAGAAGATCGAACCGCTGATCGAGGGGCTCCCCCTCGTCGCCCATAACAGTCCCTTCGACGAAGGCTGTCTCAGGCAGGTGTTCCGCGTGTACCGGATGGACTATCCGGACTATGTGTTTTACGACACCCTGACCGCATCCAGGCGGTTCTATGGCCGGTTGCTTCCCAACCACCAGCTCCAGACCGTCGCCGCCGCCTGCGG
>JAEEGK010023206.1_pt1 | contig 12956 bp, 10 predicted proteins | sample 8958771 | NCBI WGS metagenome assembly JAEEGK01 (sample SAMN16246547, study PRJNA631951) | gut metagenome | biome: gut microbiome; feature: rumen; material: SC-attached | host: Bos | place: Iran: Karaj | collected 2018-10 | reverse complement strand
ACCCGTTACAGTTCCGCTTACAAAAATCTTATATTCTTTTGTACTGTCGCCTGCTGCCGCAATTTTATCCACTGCAGCCTGTAAATGTGCAAGCGGATTATAAGCATGTCCTGAATTTGTGTCACTCGCAGTTACATTTACAGAAGTAGCTGCGGAATTCAGCCCTACATAAATGGTTGTATCAAGAAAGCCTTTTATTATGTCATCGGTAAGGTTAAAGGTTGTAGTGCTTCCGCTTGTTGTAAACAAAGAGGTTCCGTCGCTGTGCCAGGTATTGGTTACCATGCCTTTGATTACGTTTATAGACTGCGTGGTAGAATAAAGGAAAGTTCTGGTATCCAGCGCTGAAGGATCTGAAGGCGCCATACCATCCAGAAAAATAAATGTTACTTCGTAAGATCCGCTTGGAATATCAGAAAGTTCCAGCGTATAGGGAGAAGAGCGATCTCTGTCTAATGAAGGGAAATTTGAATCCGGGCATAGAACTTTGACAGAATCAACTGAATCAGCAAGCGTCATCGGAAGGGCTATAGAGCCTGTACCGCCTTCAACTGGCTTTACGATAAACGGCTCTGATGCATCAATAACAGGAGCAGCATTTGTAAGGGGAAAAGATTTTTCTTCTGAAACTAAAACGATTTCATCTGAGCTGTTTTTAATTCCGCAGGTAACAAGCCATGTTTTGCCCGTTACAAGGGGAATTTCAAAATCTGGTATGGCAGGATTTGCAAAAGTACCGTTTACACTTTCTGAAGTATCCGCTGCATTTTTTGCCGTTGCAAAGTAAGTATAGTCTGTTGTGTTGAATACAGGCATGGCAGAAGACAGAAGGTTATCAGATTGTCGGGTCGAGCCCGATAAAGAGCTGTTTGCGGCAATCCCGGAAGGAACAGCACCGCTATTAGAAACCGTTCCGCGGAAAGTTACGATATTTGAAGAATTGACGCCACCGTTTCCACTGGCAGAAGATTCCTGAGTTTCCGGATTAAATAAATTTCCGCAGGAAATAAATGCAAACGAAAATAAAACAAGAGTAATAACGGAGATAGTAAACCATGAGTGTTTACGGCTTCTAAAAAGGCATGACATTCTTAAACTTTTTTCCTTAACTTAAACTAATTTTAACATTGTTTAAGAATTTCAGCAAGATTTAACAATTAATAAAGGCAGAACAACCGCATTATAACCAGATATTTCAAGAATTTTGAGTATAAAATGAAAGAGAGCGACCATGCACAATTGAACCGGAAAAAAAGAAATGGATATGCTTGCAAATTACAACAGTACCGGTTCTCTTGTGGCATGTGTCACTGGTTTTCATGATAGTACACAAAATTATATGTAAGAATTTTTATGATCTGCCCCCAAAAGTGACACACTTTTCAAAGGAAAAGGTAAAAAGGTGTGACACCAGATATGGGGGAAACAATGCAGAATGTTGAGATTGAGAAACAGGTAAATCTGCTTTTCATGTTGAAATGTAAAAGAATGTCCTTATCAAAAACGGCAAAGCTGTCAGGATATTCGAGAGGAGCCGTTGAAAACGTAAAACTCCGTGAAAAACGCATAGAGAAAATTGTCAAAGACTGTGCTAGAATCCTTGACGGAGGACTTCCGTACCTTTTATGGCCGGAAATGACAGAAATGGCAAACAACGGTAAAGAGACAGAGGCAGACCTCAGGAAGAGAATAAAATACCTTGAAGCACAGGTAGCATATTACGAGGAGCTTTCAAAACTTGAGGGACTTGACCTTAAGGTAAGCTCAAAAAAAAACGGTTCAGGGCAATCCAGCTCGTCCTTGAAAGAGGAATCGGAACAGTAAGCCTACTGTGCTCAATTGCGGGCGTGGACAGGAGAAGCTACTACAGGTTCCTCAATGCAGGCGGCTATGAAGAAGAGGATGACCTTGCTTCTGTTATCAAGGAACATCAGACCTTGATGAATTATGCCTGCGGATACCGCAACATGCACAGATGGCTCAGGAATGAAAAAGGCATAAGGATCGGAGCGAACCGTGTCCTTGCAATAATGCGGAGTTTGGATGTACTTTCTTGCGTAAGGAGAAGGAAATATACGGCTGAGCAGTACAGGATAAGGAAAGAACTTCTTAAGAATATTCCTCAAAACCTGCTTAACCGTGATTTTCATGCAGACCGCCCCGGGCAGAAATATGTAAGTGACATTACCTATCTTCACGGAGCAGGGATAACCAAGTACCTTGCCACTATTGAAGACCTGTATAACGGCGAGATAGTCGCCTGGAAGATAGGCTTTCACCCTGACCAGGTGTTGTGCAGGGAATGCGTAGATATGCTTGCTTCAAGGCGGGATTTGAGGGGAGCTGTGATGCATAGCGATGAGGGCAGCTCATACCTTGCCCTTGATTACCGCTTTGAACTTAAAGAACTGGGAGTAATACAGAGCTGTTCTGAAAGAGGACAGTGCTGGGATAATGCTCCGATGGAGTCATTCAACGGAATACTGAAATCAGAAGCACTTTACAGCAGATTCAAAAAGTCTGCCGTAAAGAACCACCGCATACCAATAGGACAGATAGAAAAGGCGGTCACAGATTTCATAGATTATTACAACACTGTCCGACCTAAAGAGGCTCTTGGAGGAAAAAGCCCTGTCAGTTACCGAAGGAAAGCCTTTCCTGACTTTGACTGACTTCTGTAGTGAGACAGACCGAATGCAGTGAATTTTATATTTGTGACATTGCAGAAGCAGTCATAAAATTAGTTGTGTCAGTTCCAGTGCAGACATAAAATAATGTGTGTCTATATTGGAGCAGACTATAAATTAACTGTGTCATATTTGACGCAGACACTAAATATAGTGTGTCAGCTTTAATGCTTTTTTATTCAAATCTGTGTCATTTTTTAGGTGCATATCACATAACAGTCCAGTATGCTGTCACATAACAGTCCAGTATGCTGTCACATAACAGCTCAGTACGCTGACACATTACAGCCCAGTACGCTGACTCATTACAGCCCAGTATGCTGTCACATAACAGGCCTGTCTGTTGTCACTAAACAGCGCTGTATGCAGACAGTAAACTGATTGTTAAAAAAGTGCAGAATTATAAAATTCGTAAAAAAATAGGGCAGCATAGTTTTAAGTATGCTGCCCTATACTTGTTAATAATGACAATTAATATTTTTGTCAGCTAAGATTTTTTTAGCAGAGTTTTTTCATTTCATCGGCAACGAACTGTACTTTCATACCGATTACAATCTGAATTGAAGTTTTACCAGGCTTTATAATACCTTTAGCACCAGCGGCCTTAATCTTTGCTTCGTCAACTTTTGCCATGTCTACAACTTCAACGCGTAAACGTGTAATACAGCAGTCAACAGAAGTAACGTTTTCTTTACCGCCAAGACCTTCAAGAATTTCTTTTGCCATGTCTGCAAATTCTGTTTTAGAATTCAGGCTTGTTTTTTCCGGAGCATCATCATCTTCGCGGCCAGGTGTCTTCAAATCCCACTTTGTAATAGCAAAGCGGAAAATTGCGTAGAAAATTGCGAAAGCTGCGATACCGAGCGGAATAATCATCCATGTATTGTTTGCAGCCGGCAATGTTGAAGAGAAGATAAGGTCAATTGCACCGCCAGAGAAGCAGAATCCTGCGCGGAATCCAATCAAACATACAACAGTTGTGAAAAGTCCGTAAAGAATTGCATAAACTAAATAAAGAAGCGGAGCAAGGAACATAAAGCCGAATTCAAACGGTTCTGTTACACCACAGATGAAAGAACAGATTGCAGCTGAAGCCAAAAGACCGATAGCAACCTTTTTCTTTGTTGTTTTTGCAGTGTGAATCATTGCAAGTGCTGCGCCCGGAACACCAAACATCATACATGGGAAGAATCCAGACATGTACATACCAAGTGACCAGCCTACATCTGCTGATGTGTGACCTGCCCAGTAGTGGCTCAAATCGCCAAGACCGATTGTGTCAAACCAGAATACGTTATTTAAAGCGTGGTGAAGTCCGAATGGAATTAAAAGTCTGTTGAGGAACGCATAGATACCTGCTCCAACAGGTCCCATTTTTACAACGCTTTCGCCGACAAAAATCAATGCTCCAAAAAGCAATGGCCATACGAACAAAAGGACAACAGAAACTGCAATGGAAATCAATGCAGCAATGATGGCTACGCAGCGTTTTCCGCTGAAGAATGAAAGCCAGTCAGGAAGTTTTGTTCCCTTGAATTTATTGTAGCTTGCAGAACCGATTATACCGGCGAGAATACCGATGAAAGGGTTCTGAATTTTATTGAAAGCTAAAGTTTTATTTACATTGTCTGCAACTGACGGGAACAAAGTTGTTACTGTTCCTGCGCTGAGCAGAATGATAATCATAAACCATGAAACAAGAGCTGCAAGAGCACCGGTTCCGTCGTTATCTTCTGACATTCCAAATCCAATGCCGATAACAAACAGAATTGCAATGTTATCAATTACAGCACTTCCTGCTTTTACAAGGAAGAATCCAACAAGGTTTAAAAAACCATTCATGTCGCCGCCCTGCATTGTACTTGGACAAAGCAGGTAGCCCAAACCCATCAGTATACCGCAGATTGGCATACAGGCTACAGGAAGCATCAGAGATTTTCCGAGCTTCTGTAAATACTTCATTACCATAAAGTTTATCTCCTTTTACAACCTTTTTGGTCTGATTTTTCATGCAGCCGTCAAAACTTCTGAAAAAATTCCGCAACCATCACTTTTTGCATTTTTTTTAAGTTTTTATGCAGCAACAAAAAAATCACATATTTATTCTATCATCATTATGAAAATAGGCAAAATATTTTTATAAAAAGATTGCACAAAATTAAATTGATGATACAATCGAAAATACAATTTGTAAAATGAATTCTTAAAAAATTTATGAAAGTGCTCAAAACAAGCCTGTTTGTACCATGCTTTGCAAACAAAAGCTAAAATTTTGCAACTTTCATTAACGGAGGAAAAATTGGCTATTGAAATTTATTCACCTTTAAAAGGCAAGGTTATCCCGCTGTCAGAAGTAAAGGATGAAGTTTTTTCACAGAAAATGATGGGCGAAGGAATCGCATTTATTCCGGAAGAAAACTTCCTTCATGCCCCGGCAGACGGAAGGATTGATTCCCTAATTGATTCCTGCCATGCAGTTGGATTCCACACAGATTCAGGTGCAGACGTTCTTATTCATATAGGACAGGATACTGTAACCCTTAACGGCAAGTATTTTAAGGCAAAAGTAAAGGAAGGCGATGTTGTAAAACAGGGCGACATCCTTATAGAATTTGACAGACAGAAAATAGAAAGCGAAGGCTATAACATTACAACACCAATGGTTATTGCCAATACAGATGAATATTCTTCTGTACTGCCAGTTGATATGGATAATGCTGAATGCGGAGATCTGGCAATCCTTATTGAAAAATAAACAGCACGAAAACGGAGTAAAGATTAAAATAAAAGAGAGGTAATTATGAAAACTATTGAACATGTAATTCAGGTAAAAACAGGAATGCACGCACGTCCGGCAGGAATGCTGGTTGCCGCAGCAAAAAAATTTAAATCAGAAACTATTGTAAAATTCGGTGGAAAAGAAGCTTCTGCTACAAAGCTATTTGATTTGATGAAACTTACTGCAAAACAGAATGATACTTTGCAGATAGTAATCAACGGTGAAGATGAAGTTGCAGCCGAAGCTGCAATAAAAGAAGCCCTTACAAAATACTTCTAAAAACTTAAAAACATGAAGACGATAACTGGTAAATCAAATTCCACAGGAATTGCGATAGGAAAACTTTTTTTCATAAGGCAGAAATGTTTTTCTGCAGATAAATCTTCTACAGGCAATTTTAAAAGCGTAGAAGACGAACTTGAAAAATTAGAAGCCGCTAAAGAAAAAGCTGAATCAGCCTACGATGCTTTGTATGAAAAAGCTCTGGCAGATGTAGGAGAAGAAGAAGCGCAGATTTTCTTTATCCACAAGCTTATGCTCGAAGATGATGATTTTTACGGCAGCATTGTTGAAGAAATCAAGAACAAAACTCCTGCCGTAAAAGCGGTTCAGACAGTTCAAAAACGGCTTATAGATGAGCTTAAAGCCACCGGTGATGATTTAATCGAAGAACGCTGCGCCGACATAAAAGAAATCAGCGAAAAACTTATTTCCTGCCTGTGCGGAGCTGATGATTCAATCGAACTCCCTGAAGAAAGCGTAATTGTTTATGCAAAGGATTTAACGCCTGCGCAAACCGTTCAGTTTGATAAATCAAAGATTTTAGGATTTATAACAGAAACTGGTGCGAAAACTTGTCACACGGCAATTCTTGCGCGCAGCATGGGAATTCCTGCTGTTACTGAAATCTTAGAAAGCGAAGTTGAAAATAATTTATCCTGCGGCTGTACAGAAACAACCGTAATAGTTGACGGAAATTCCGGCAAAGTTATTTTTGCTCCGGATAAATCAACAATAGACGAATATAAAACTGCTCAAACAAAACAGGAACAGGAAAAAGCCGAACTTAAGCAGTATCTGCAAAAGGAAACAATTGCCAGAAACGGAAAGAAAATTGAACTTTTTGCGAACATCGGCAATCAGGATGATGTTGGTGAAGTTAAGGCAAACGGTGCAGAAGGAATCGGACTTTTCCGAAGTGAATTCCTTTACATCGGTCGCAAAGATTATCCTGATGAAGAAACCTTATTTCAGGCATATAAGCAGGTTGCCGCAAATATGGAAGGCAGGCAGGTTGTAATCCGCACAATCGACATTGGAGCGGATAAGCAGGCTAATTACTTTAACATGCCAAAAGAAGAAAATCCTGCAATGGGAATCCGGGCAATCCGCCTTTGCTTTACGCATGAAGAAGTTTTCAAAACCCAGCTGCGTGCGATTTTACGCTCAAGCGCCTTCGGAAATGTTGCGATTATGTTCCCGATGATTGTAAGTACAGATGAAGTACAAAAAGCTAAAGCGATTTTGCAGAAGGCAAAGGATGAACTGAAAGCAGAAAAAGTTTCTTATGATGAAAATATTCAGGTTGGAATAATGATAGAAACTCCGGCTTCTGTAATTATGAGCGACAAACTTGCAGAAATATGCGACTTTTTCAGCATAGGAACAAATGATTTAACTCAGTACACGCTTGCAATGGACAGGCAGAATCCTGCATTCAGTCAGATTCTGGACGAATACAAGGAACCTGTTTTGCGGATGATAGAAATGACAGTTCAGAATGCGCATAAATCTGGCAAAAAAGTGTGCATCTGCGGTGAACTTGGTTCTGATTTATCATTGACCGAAGAATTTTTAAGAATCGGCGTAGACAAGCTTTCTGTTGTACCGAATAAGATTTTGCCGTTACGCAAAAAAATTATCTGCGGATAAAGAGACAGGCTTTCCGCGGCTGTGCGCAGCCGCGGAATCTGAATTTATTTCTACTCTAGTATTACATTTCCTTCAGACAGAACTGATTTTTGCCGTTTTTCTTTGCTTCATATAGCATGTTGTCAACTTCAGAAAACAAAGCCACATGGTCTGTAAAACCGTTCTGGAAAATCAAACAGCCAATGCTAACAGAAATAACTTCGTTCAGCTGCTGTGCTAAATCGCATTTTTTAACATATCTGATAATTTCTTCCGCACGCTTTTCTGCAAAAATCTTATCTGCCATCTGCGGAAAGAAAATCATAAATTCATCACCGCCGTAACGGCCTACAATATCCATAGGGCGGCAAACGCTCCTGAGGCATCGGCCAATTTCTATAATTAATTCATCTCCAATTACGTGACCGTAAGTATCATTAATATGTTTAAAATTATCCACATCAAGAAACATCAGACAGCCACCAAAACCAAACTTCTGAAGCACATTTTTAATACCGTTTTCAAGCGCAGCTCTGGAAAGAGTACGGCTTAAACTGTCCGTATCACGCTGTTTTTTAAGCAATGCCCTGTCTATAAAGCTTTGTACATTCTGAATCTGACGCACCGTAGAAATTACAAGGCTTAAAACCATTGAATTCATTGCATTCATAAATTCAACATGAAAAACAGCCGGTGTTTTCTTCATATATGAAAAAAACATAAAAACAACACACGAAGCTATAATTATAAGGTCACAACGCCACGGGCAATCTGCAATCAAAAGTGGAAAAACAAAAACTATAATATGAAATGTTACCCCTGTCATTTCAGGAAGACTAAAAATACCAAGCCATGTACCATAAGCAAGACACACAACAAACAGAATATAAAACAAAGGTAAAATTAAAACCGGATGTTTTTTAGCGAAGAATACAGTAAGTACAAAAACCGTAACCGTAATTAAAAGAAAGGTAAGATAAAAAAAGAACCTGCCTGATAATTCTTTAAAGACAATAATCTCAAGCAGCGGCAAAACAAGAAGAATAATACAAGTTATGGAAGCCCCTTTAAGAAGTTTATAATTAACTTCCTCCGCAAACGGCTTTATTAATTTAAGAGACGATTTTTCTTTTGCACCAAATAAAATTAGATTTAAAATATGCATATAATTCCTCAAAAAATAATTTTTGGGGCTAAATAATATTAAATTATTTTAACACACCGTTTAAGATTGCTTCAAGCGATAATTATTTAAATTATAAAATTTTATACTATTTTTTTATAGAAGAAGCGCTTTCTGAGCCAATGAATTTAGCTGCAACGCGCCGGCATAGTGCGATCTTTATATGGCTGTATAATTTTTTATACAGCCATAAGCACTATTCGCCTGACAGGAATGGGCGCCGCAGGTAGCTATGTACGATGTCTTTCAAAATATCTAATTTTTATTACAGTATTTTCCTTTCAAATATACCTTATTTGACAAAACGAGCGATTTTTTGCTATTCTATAGTCAATTATATTTCGATATATAACAAAACTGAGGAAAGAAATGAAAAAGATTTTTTTAACTATTACTATGGTTTTAGCCGCAGCATTTTATGCAAGTGCTCAGCTTATGCAGCTGGACGGCTATAACAACACTTTATGGACAGGATTCGGAAACGCATGGAACTCTGCCGACACGAATGGCGAAAAGTCAAAAGCAAGACTTGATTCTAAAAACTGGGGAGCTCTTGGAGAAGACGATGATTTGCGCTGGAACGGCGTTTTAGACACTTTCCAGGCAAGACTTACAAGCAAAACCCTTTTTGTAGATTTAATGCTTCAGTGGGGCGGACTTTCTACTTATGATGCTTCCGGCGATCTGGACTACCTTAAATTCCAGTACATTGACAGCGATGTAAACTTTGTTGCAAACATTACAAATAACTTTGACGTTGCAATGGGAACCTACCTTAACTGGAAGATGGGACCGGCTCCTGCTCACGGAGCAAATTCATGGGAAACAGGCTATCACCTTTTACAGGGTGGTATGGGCTACGGAACTCCTTCTCAGAACCTTGTAGCAGGAGCCGCTTACTATGCAAACTATATCAATGAATCCCTTGAACTTGCAAAGGCAACAACAGCAGGCGAAGAAGTTAAACCGGTAACAGAAGCCTTAGCTGCAAGATTCCGTGTAGAAGATGTTCTTGAAATTGCAGCAGCAGTTCCTTCAGGAACAACTTCAGATGACTTCCTTGCAAACGTTGGTGTTCGGTTTACTCCTGCTGACCAGTTCCTGTTTGCCTTTGCATACAACGGAATTTTCCGCAAGGACAGCAACCTTTATGCAGGTTTAACAATCGGAACAGATACAGCATCAATTGACGGCTGGCTTGCAATCGACAACATTGGCGGAAAGAAAGACAACAGAATTACAGGTGTTGGTGGAGCAGTTACATTCTCTACCAACGGAATTACTTTAAGACCGGAAGTTGGTTTTACTTTCTATGAAAATTCTAACTATTCTACAGCATGCTACGGCGGCGTAGATTTGAAGTTTGCATTGAGCAAAAATCTTGATCTTGGAGCATGGGGCTCACTTGCATTCGGTTCTAAAGAATCTGGAGGTGCTACAGGCGGAAAGATTTTTGATGTTCGTCCTAACATCACATACTACATAAGCTCATCAGATGCACTTTCTGCCAGCTACGAATATCAGTTTATTACAACAAATCAGGATAATGATTATAACTTCTGGCAGGCAGGATTCTTCTGGAGTCATGCATTCTAATTTGCAGGAAAGAATAATAGTCATGTGAGGCGCCGTTTTATAAATAGCGGTAAGCCCATGGTGCAGCGACCGCACTATACACGAGGGGCGGTCTGATAATTCTTATCAGGCCGCCCCTCGTTTCGTTTTAAACAATATTAAAATCTAAAGCAGTGAATAAAGAGAGAAGAAACAGAAAACGTTAGCAATTATTGCCATCAGGTGAAAAATAGAATTTGTCCAGTGAATCTTTTTCATTAAATGGAACAGTTCACCTAACAGGAAAGAAACTACAGCAAGCAGTAAAAGTTTTCCTGAAAATACTGAAGATTCGTTAAGTCTTATCAAAGCAAAAATACTGAGCGCAATTGCAATTATTAAGCAAACCAGCATTCCCTTTTTTCTTGCAAGACTGTGATTTTCCATTGATGAATAAAACGATACGGCAAAAACACAAAGCAGCCAGATTATTCCAAAAAGAACCCAGCCCAACTGTCCTCTGATTACTACAAGTGAAATTACAGAAAGAATTGCCGAAAGCCAGCAGAAACCAAAGTCATAGGATAAAATGCGGAAAACTCTTTTTGCAACATAAGAAGGAAGTGCATGCGCAAGAGTAGACATAAGGTAAAGCACAAACAGGAAAGAACCTGCCAAAGTATAACTTACTACAGTTCTTGCAAATATCTGGCTTTCTGCATTGCGTACGGCATAAATTATTAAAAGGACAAGAGCTGCAACCGAAAGACCAGCCCCTATTCCGATTGTAATTGAGTTGAATACTTCTTCGCCAAAAGAAAGTAATTGTGCCTGTTGTTTTTGCTGAATTTCATAGGCAATTCGTTTTTCGGCTTTTGCCTGTGCTTTTGCAGCTCTTTTTTTGGCACGCTCAGATTTATATGCGGCATCAGCATTATATTTTGCACGCAACCGTTCAGGGTCTGAAGCAAACATTATATTTGCCTGACGGATTTCTTCTTCTGCCCGTTCCCTGATTGCTTTTATGCGGCTTGCGCGTTTTGCTTTTAATGATTTTAGAGTTGAGCGTCTGGCAGCTTTTGCAGCTGCAATATCCTGTTGACGTTGATTCATAAAAAACCTCTTTTTGTATAGACTTCTAATAACTGTATCTATAATATCACAACTTTACAAAATCCGATACAACCCGAACAATCAACATTACTGCTACAACTGCAATTATAGGGCGGATTATTTTTGCACCGTTTTTTATTGCAAGCTTTGAACCCAAAAAGTTTCCTGCAATTGAACAGATTATACATGGAAAAGCAACTATGAATAAAATTTTTCCGGCAAACAGATACATTATAGTAGAACCGACATTTGAAGCAAAATTGATAAGCTTTGTTGTCCCGCTTGCCTTTACAAGTTCAAAATGAAGGATTGAAGAAAGAATCAGCGTAAGGAACATGCCTGTTCCCGGACCAAAAAAGCCGTCATAGCAACCGACCGTAAGACCTGCGGCAAAGGTTCCCGGCAACACGATCTTTTCAGGCAAATCGTTTGTCTTTGCTGCTTTGCCTACATCCTTATTGAATATCATTATTGCAGCAACTACAGGAAGAATTACAAGAAGACAAATTTGCAATGCTTTTGGCGAAAGAACAAGGGCAAGGCGAGCTCCTGCCGCAGAACCAAGGAGTGCACCGACAATTCCAAAGGCGGCGGCTTTTAGATAGACACAACCGCTTCTGAAATAATTTATGGATGCGCAGAAAGTTCCGCAGCCATTTACAAACTTGTTGGTTCCGTAACAGATGTGAATCGGAAGTCCTGCAAAAACATAGGCTGGCAGCGAAACAAGACCGCCGCCGCCTGCAATGGAATCAACCAAACCTGCAAGGAAAACCAGCGGGCATAAAATTAAAAGCGTAACAGGATATGAATATGTTAAAAAACTCATTTTTAAATCCTTTTTGTCCTTTTTGCAAAATTATTTTGCATTATACTGCGGCAATGCGGAACACAACAAACCGTAACAGGCAAAGTTTTTTTCTTAAAGTGCCTGACGGTGAATTTCGTACATTAATACACCGGCTGCTACAGAAACATTTAAGCTGTCAATCTTTCCGCAGGTAGGAATAGAAACAATCGTATCACACTGCTCTTTTAAAAGCCGGGCAATCCCAGTTCCTTCGCTACCCATGACAAGTGCAGTTTTTTCGGCAAATTTAAGATTTTGGACTGAATCCCCGCCTGCATCGGCGCCATAAACCCAAAAGCCAGCATCCTTTAACTGCTGTACCGAGCGGACAAGATTTTTTACAATCGCAACCGGAACCCAGGCACTTGAGCCTGCGCTGCTTCTTGCAATTATTTCATTGTCTGAAACATTGCTCTGGCCGCGATGTTCAGGTATTACAACCAGATCTATACCGAACTGGTCGGCACTGCGGATTATAGCACCTACGTTGTGGGGATCAGTTACAGAATCAAGGATAACAACATTTTTTCGATTGATTTGAGCAGAATCTTTGGCAACAGCCGAAATCCACTGGTCAAAATCAATAATATTGCTGGACTGAGGAGCTTCGCCAGAAACCTTTAAAACAATACCTCTGTGATCTCTTGCCAGTTCCGGCAGAGCCATAACCATGGAGTCAAGTTCTTCTGACTTACACATAGTACATAAAACCGAAGAACGTTTTGCAAGTTCCAGAATCTTTTTTATTCTTGGACCAGGCTTGCTGTAAAAAATCTGCATCCCGGAAGTTTTGGGCATCTCTGTTTTAGACACGCCGGAACCGGAGGAATTATGCGCAGCAGGATTCTGGGCGATAGAGCGAATTTTTTCTTCTACAGC
>JAEEGK010023204.1_pt1 | contig 12957 bp, 9 predicted proteins | sample 8958771 | NCBI WGS metagenome assembly JAEEGK01 (sample SAMN16246547, study PRJNA631951) | gut metagenome | biome: gut microbiome; feature: rumen; material: SC-attached | host: Bos | place: Iran: Karaj | collected 2018-10 | reverse complement strand
TATTAATTATATTTATTCTTATTTAAAAGCTTTCTTCACTGATATTATTATTTAATTAATTTAAAATATTATAAAAATATCATTAAAAAATTTAATAAATCCTATCTTTATGTAAAGTATTTAATAACCAATTAACATATCATTACCTTTACACCAAAAATAGATTTTTTTAAAAGGCAAATGTGGAACATTATTATTATTTATATGAATTAATTTAAATTCTAAACAATAATTTAAATTATATATATATATTTTATATTCAATGACATTTATCTTATGTCTAAAATGTAAAGGGCATTTACAATTATAAACTAAACAAAAAGCAATAAAAATCAAACAAATATAATATGACAAAAGAAAAATTACCCAATTTTTTGGGCTTAGACAAATTTAATAAGAAAGTCAAACTAAATGAAAATCGAATAGATTCATTCATTGATATATTTATATTAAAAGTTTCATTATTACTTATATTTATTAAAAATATTTTTATTTAACTTATTTTTTTTATATTATTATTAATGTTTTATTATTTATTAAAATACATATTTTAAAAACAACCACCAATTTTAATTTATTTTTTATCTCCATTTTCAAAATTAATAGAAATATCTTGTTCTCTAATAGGATTATTCTTTTTATTATTATTATCTTGTTCATCATCTTCACTAAATTTATCATTAAAATTATTATTAGGCTTTGCCATTTCAATTTTAAAATCATTACTTTTATTATTTTTAACATCATTATTTTTTTTTTCTTCTAAATTTTCTTCTTCTTCTTCTTCATTTTCACTATTATTAAAAATATGATTTATAATAATACAAATAATTTTAATTCCATTATATATAGTAAAAATAATTGATATAGTTTCTACAAAATGAATTCTTCTTTTTCTATTATTTAAACAGAATCCAAAAATAAAAATAAATCCATTAAAAATACAAAAAATTAAAACAAATATTGATTTAGAATAATAATTCTTATAAGCATTTATTATTGATAAAATATTCAGAAAAGAATTATAACCAGGAGAACCTAAAAAAAGATATTTTATAGATTTAATAATTTTATTTGAATAAGTTTTAATATAGAAAATAATAGGAATTAAGGAAATGAAAAAATTGATTAAAATTAAAGATATACACATTCCTTTATTAAATTTATAATTTGAAATAGGTTTATTATGGTCAATAAAATATAAAGAAGGAATAGAACAAATAAGAATAAAAATATAATAAAAATCAAAAATAAAAAAATAAATTGTATTCATTTCATCAATATTAGTTTGATATTCATTATTATCTTCATTATTTAATTCTTCTTCATCTTCTTTTTTTATATTATTTGTTAATATTATTAATATTATTAAAAATAAATTGATTAAAGAAAAAAAAAACGCTGCATCTGTATTATATGAATTAAATGCTTCTGCAAAAATACAAAAGATAAACATTGTTGAAAAAGAAGGAAATAAAATAGAAAAGATTATTCCTATAAATCTATGAATAATAATTAATTTTTTAAAGAAAGGAATTTCTGAGAAATTATCTTTTAAATCATAAAAAGATAAAAAATCATTTGATTTTTTAAATATATAATTATTTTTCATTTGAGAAAAAGTAATTAAATTTCTATTTTTATAACAAATAATATCATTTGCAAAAATAACATTTAAATTAGAAATTTTAATATAAATTGATAAAGAATGATTATTAATATAATCATTGAAAAAAATAGAAGAATAAAATTGAATAAATTTATCAATATTTTTTTTACTAATACTATAGAAAGTAACATAATTATTTTCTGGAATTGAAATTGAAAAATCAAAATAATTTAAATCATAAATATTATATAAAAAATTTTCATAATTTTCAAATTGAGTAAAAATATTTTCAGTAGTTTCATTTAAACTTTCTGTTTCAATTAAAGGAATAATTAAAGAATTTTTTTTCTCTGTTTTTATTAATGAATAATCTAATAATAAGTTAATTGTATTTGTATTCTTTAATCTAATTCCATTTTTTAATTTTAAAAGATATAAATTTTTATCTTTATCAAATATTAAATTTATTATATCAAAAGCAAAAGATGTGTTAAATATATAAATATCATAATTTAAATATTGCATTAAAGAAGAAAAAATTTTTTTTTCATTTTTTTCTTCTTTATTAAAAAAAAAATTGTAGTTTAAATGAATTTCTTCAAAAAAAATAAATATTGCAATATTTTCATTTGAAATATTATATTTATTTAATTTAATAAAATTTGTTATTAAACAATCTAAAGTTTTTTTTAAAGAAACCCCATTTGCAGAAAAATCATTTTTTAATTCAATAGTAATTAATAAAAGTATTTTTCCTTTTAATAAATTTAAATCTTCAGAAATAATATTATTAAAAGTATTTTTTTGATAATTAAATTCAAAAATTTTTGGTTCTTGTTTATGATTTAAAAAAACAAATTGATTTTGATTTATTTCTTCATCTCTGCTTTTTCTTTTATTTTCTTTATTTAAAGATTCAAAAGTATTTTTATTCATTAAAGCATGTTTTGATAAAGTAGAATTTTGAATATTATTTTTTTGGTTTTCATTAAATTTTTCTGTCATTAATTTATAAAAATAAAATTAAATAAAAATTTTTTAAATAAATGAATTTTTCTCAAAGTATTGAAGATTATTTAACAAGTAATAACACAAGTAATTGTCATAATGTTAAAAACAAAATTTATGAAAATAATTCAAATAAAATTGTTAAAATTATTGAAGAGAAAAATAAATTAATTGAAGAATATCAAAAAACTATAAAAAACAAAGAAAAAAAGAATAAGGAAGAAATTGATAAATTAATTAAAGAAAATGAAGAATATTTAAAAGAAAATATTAATTTAAAAAATAAATTTTCCTCAATTAAAAATAATAATATTAATGGATTAATAGATTATTATGAAAAAGAAATTGGAAAAATTATTTTGACTTATGATAAAATGCTTGAACAGTATAAAAATAATATTTCAATTTTAATGAATAAAAATAAAGAAAATAATCATTATGAAAATTTAAAAAAAATAATTGAAATATTAATGAATGAAAATAGAGAATTAAAAGAAAAAAATGAAAAATTACAAAAAACTAATAGATTAAATTATAATAATAATAAAATAAATATTAGTGAAAAAAATCAAGATAAAAAAGATAATAATAATAAAAATAATCAATTAAATTATCTTTTAATAGAAAATAAAAAATTAAAAGAAGAAATTGAAGAAGATAAAAAAATTATTTTAAATTTATCTAATTCATTTGAATTTTTAAAAAAAAATAATAATAGAAATAATATTTTTAAATCACCAATGAAAAAAAATATAATTAATTCTAAAAAGAAATTTATTTCTATTTTTGAAAATGAAATTGAAATTGATAAAGAATTAGATAAATATTTAAATTCTTGTCAAGTTTTAATTAATGATAAAATTAATTTTATTAATTCTATAATAAATCAAATTTTAGTTAAAGTAGAAAAAGAAAATTCAATTTATAAAAAAATTTATATTAAATATTTTAATGAAATTAATGAAGCTTTAAATATTCTTTGTTCTGAAAATAAAATTTTAATTAAGAAATCAAATAATTCTTTTAATTCTACAAAATTTAGTTTTCAAATTTTAACTAATATTTTAAGTGAATATAATTCAAATTATAAAAATAAACAAATCAAAATATTATCAGATCAAATAATAGAAATGGTAAAAAAATTTTTAAATTTATTCAACTAAAAAAAAAGAATATTATTTATATATATTTGTAAATAAAATATTTATTAACCTTAAAATTAAATATATTTAAATAAATATTTTCTTTAATAATAACTTATAAAAAATAAAATATTTAAAAATAAAAATATTTTCATTATTTAGAATAATTTTATTTACTAAAAAAAATTAAAATGTGATTTTTCCCTAATTCCAGACATTATTTATATTATAAAGAGAAATAAGTTGAAACTATAACATAATATAATTTAAAATATTATAAAAAAAGATATAATCTTACAATAAAATATATACACCCAAAAAAAAAGAAAATAAATACTAAAAATAAGTTTTTAATTAAAAAATAGTTTTCAAACAATTGATTGTTAAAGGTTTAAGATAAAATCCATCAGCTTTACAATCAGAAATATTTATATTTCCACTACTTAAAATATAAATTTTAATATCACTGAATTCAATAGAATTTTTAATAATTGAACAAATAGTTATTCCATCAATAAAAGGCATATTTAAATCAATAAATAATATATTTATTGAATTATCTTTTAAATAATTATTATATATTAAATATAAACATTCTATTCCATTTTGACAAAGAATTATTTCTGGTAAATTTATATTACTTTTATTCAATTTAAAATATTTTAATATTGAATTTCTTGTTGATAATGTAGTATATCTATCATCATCACAAATTAATATTTTTAAATTTTTTTGATTAAAAATTTCTTCTCTTTTCTTTTTTGATATATCATTTGAAATTGTATATGCTCTTATATGAGAAAAACCTAAATTATTTTTATTTATAGAATATTTTTTAAAAAAAAGAGAAGAACTTTTTTTTTTTTTATTTTTTAAAGTTTTTATTTCAAAAGATTTACTTTTGAAAGAATCATTATTATCATTTAAATTTTCACTTTTATTAAATTTACTGGAAGATAATTCTAAAGTAGTGTTATTACTAAAGAAACAATTATTATCTTTTAATCCATTATTAATATCACTAATTAATTGTATGAAATTATCATTAATGATATAAGTAGGATCAATAATATTATAATCATCTAATTCAAACCAAAATGTTGATCCAAATCCTTTTTTACTTTCAAATTTTAATTGAGAACCACAAAATTGTAAAATTTCATTAGTTATATATAAACCTAATCCAGAACCATTTTTATTTAAATATTCATTATTCTTTATCATATAAAAAGGAGTATTTATTTCATTTAATTCATTTTTTGAAAATCCTATTCCTGAATCAGATATTGTTATTTTTATTTTATTATTTTTATTTTTCTCTATTGATAATTTTATATATCCTTTTATTGTAAATTTATATGAATTTGATAATAAATTAATTAATACTTGTTTAAATTTAAATTGACTTATTGAATTTATTTTTTTATTTTCTGGAATCTTATAATTTTTTTCTATTTTTATTTCCTTTTTCTCAAATAATATTCTTGATTCAAACATTTGAACACAAAAATTTAAAGCATCAATTGCATTATATTGTTCTATTTTTTCATTTATTATATGTAATTCATTAATATGTTCTTCTTTTGATAATCTATTTATTTCAAATATTATATTCATTCCAAGATCACATAATGATTTTAAAAAATTTTTACTTTTTTCTGATTTTTCTTTTTCTTCTTCGTTATTTTCTATTATTGTTATTTTACTATTTTCTATAAAACTTGTTATTGATATTAATATATTTTTTATTTCATGTGCACATTTTGCTAAATATAAACTTTTTATTTTATATTCTTCTATTATTTTGTCTGTTACTATTTTTGGAATGTTTTTATCTGAAAAATGTGACATTTACTTATTATATTTTTTATAATTTTTTATATATTCATCCATTAATATTATTTATTTATTTTTTTATATTAAAAATTTAATAAATTATTAAATATGAAAACTAAAAAAACATCAAATTTGAAAAAAATAAAAGAGAAAAAAAACGAAGAAATAAAAATAATTAAACATGAAAGAGTTGGAAATTATAATTTTTTTTCAGAAGAAATAGCAAATTTAATAATAGATAAAATAATATCATATGTATTAACAATAGAATTTAGAAAGAAAATAGATGAGAAAATAAAAAATGTATGTTTTGATTTTTTAAAAAAAGACTTATCAACATTTATTCAATTAAATTATATTAATTATGATATTGATGATATATATAATAATATAAAATCAAGAGAAGAAGAAGAATTAAAAATATTAAAAACTGAAATAGAAAATAAACATATGAAAAAAATAAGAAATAATAAAATGAATTTAAATAATATATTTTACACATATAATTATCCAAATAATAAAACCATAAAAGAAAATACTCCTTTTATGTATAATATATATTTTAAAGAAGAAAATTTTTGGGGTGATTTAATACAACCAAAAAATCCAATTAAAGAAAGAAATGCTTCAACTCAAATTGATATTAAAATAGATAAGAATAAAATAAAAAGAGTGAGTAAATTAAAAAATTCTACTTTAAAAAAAAGTAATAAAACTTTAATTACAATCAAAAAAAAAAATATTAATGATGAAAATATAAAAAAAAAAAAAACATTTGATTTTCCTTCTTATGATATTCCAATTAATATTGAAAAAAATAAAGAATTACCTGAAATTAATAAATTAAGAGAAGAAAGAGAATTATTATTAAAAAAAAAATTAAATGAAGAAATTAAAGAAAAAGAAAAAATTGAAGTAGAAAAAGTTTTAATCAAAAATATTTCAAATGAAAAAAAAAAATTAAATAATTTTACAACTGATATTAATGGAGATATAATATTAATTAAAGAAATAGGTTTAGAACAATTTGAAAAAGAATTTACATCAATTCAAAGTAAATATAATGATATTATAAATCCAGAATTAAATAAAAATAATGATAATAATGAAGAAAATATTTTAAATAAAATTAAAAAAAGAGGAACAATTACTAAAAATATATCAAAAAAAAAATTAATTAAACAAGAAGAAAATAATGAAAATAATGAAAATAATAATTTAAATAATTATATGATTTCTCATCAAAAAATATTACCAAGTGGTTCAAATTTTAGATTAATTCATCCTGAAATTGGGGTAAAAATATCAGAAAATATGAAAACAAAAGATGGAGGGAATAATTATTTTAAAAAATATAATAAATATTCAATTGATGCTTTTTTAAAAATTTTAAAAGGAAATAAAGATAAAGATATATTTAATGAATTAAATAAAACTGAAAGTGAAGAAAGCAAAATAATAATTGAAGATAATAAAAATAAATTTAATAAAACTTTAAATAATTTTCATAAAAAAATAATTAAATCTCCAAGTGCTGGAAATATTATAATGAAAAATACAAAATATAATAATTTATCAAATATTATAAATAAGTTAGATTTTCCAGAAGAAGATTTTTTATATTTTAATGATATAAAAAATTTAAAAAATGATTTAAAGATAAATTTATTCAAAAATTATTCTTTAAAAAAACAAGAAAAAAAACCAATTTTTGAATCAAATAATATTAACGATATAGAACAATTTTCAAAAACTTTATTTACTGATAGATTATGGATAAGAAAAAAAAAAGAATTAAAGAATAATAAAGATTTAACTAGAAATTCTTCTATGAAACTTCCTAAATTACCCCTTCAAAAAAAAGAAAATGAAATAAAAAATAATATAATTAAATTACCAAGAGTTAGAATTAAAAAATTTTCTGAAGAAAATTTATTTAATCATTCTTATTATCAAAGAAAATTTCCGAAAAGTGAAAATAATATTTTTAAAGTGCATAAATAAATAATTTTTTATTTATAATTATTTTTACAAATAAATAAAAATTAAAAATTAATTAAAATTTATATATATTCTAAAAAATAAAATGATAAGTAATAATAATAATAGTTTAAAAATAAAAAAGGATTCAAAGATAGTATTTTTAAAGGGAAATAATTTAAAATATAAACATTCAAGATTAAAAGGTTTAACATTAAATTATTTAGGAACAATAGATAATAAATTAGGAATGTCAAAAAAAAAAATTACAAATGATGATATAATAAGAATAAAAATATCAAATAATACTTTATTTCATAATGCAAAATTAGCTTCATTAACCAAATTTTCTTTTCCAAAAACTTCTTTTCAAGAATTAAAATTACCTCCTTGTAAAAGAAATAATATGGAAAAAAAATATGAGAAAGAAATAATAAAAAAAATGGATGATTATTGTTTAGAAAGATTAAATGGAAAAAATAATGGTAGTTTATATAATAATCCAAGTATAAATTTAAGTAGAAATTCACATTTTTTTAGTGAAAGTATTAAAAGTGAAAAATCTTCTTTAAATACTATTACTTCTGATTTAAGAAGAATAACAAATAAGAAACTATATATTAATCCTGTTAAATTTAGATTTAATTCAATTGAAAATGTTAGAAATCAATTATTTGATGAGTTTAGACCTCTTGGATTAAGTCAATATATTATAAGAAAAAAAAAGAAATACTAGTTTTTTATATAGTTTTAATAAATTTATTTATTTTTTTTTATAATAATAGAGATTATTTTTTTTTTCTTATTTTTTTTTTTTTTCAATTTCTATTATTGTTTATGCTTATATTATATTATTTATTAAATATGTATGATGAAACAAAATTTTTTGCCAATCAAAAAGTAAATTTAATAAAAGCATTTTCATCGAATAAAATGAATATTTCTCAAAACAACAATTCAAAGACTTTGAAAGGGAATTTTAAGCAAAAATTAATAAAATCAAGTAAAACAAATTTTAATTCATTAGTAAATAACACACATTTAAATAATAATTGTTTAAAATTAAATCTGAATGAAAATTCAAATGAAGAAAATTTAAATAAAGTAGAAAAAGGAATTTTATCATCACCAAAATTAAATAAAACTTTAAAAATAAAGAATGAAAATATGATAAAAAATCCAAAAAGTGAAAATGAAATAGATTTAATAAATAAATTTATATTTTATGCAAAGAAAGGAGATAAAGAAAATTTTTTAATAATAATCGAAAAAATATTAAATGAAAATTTAAATTTAAATTATATTGATGAAAAAGGTTTTTCAGCTTTACATTATGCAGTTGATGAAGGAAATTTAAAAATATGTGAAATTTTAATAAAAACTAAAAAAATTAATATTAATATTAAAAATAATTTTAATAATAAAACTCCTCTTCATATAAGTTGTAAAAATGGTTATTTTGATATTACTAAATTATTAATTCAAAATAAGGCAAATTTAAATTGTTTTGATAATGAAAATAATAATCCTTTAATTTATTGTGTCAAAGGAAATTTTTATGAAGTTATTAAAATGATTTTGGGATTTAATAATGATTATAATTTAATTTTTGCTCAAAATATTTATGGTGAAAGTCCTTATTCTATTGCTATGAAATCTAATGAAAAAATATGTAATTTATTTAAAGAATATGAAAATTTATTTTTAAGTAAAGAGATATCAAATAATAATTTACAAAATAAGAAATTTATAACAACAAGAAATCAGAAAAATTTATTTAATAATAAAAATGAGAAAATTCATTCAAAAGGAGTTTTATTTAATAATATAAAAAATAACAACACAAATAAAAGTCAAAATAACAGTCATAAGAAATTGAATTCATATATAAGTAAGAATAATTTTAATAACTCAAATAATTGTTCAAAATATTCAAATCAAAATACTTCAACATTATGTGATAGTAGTAATAATAGCATAAAAAAAACAAATCATATTTATAGTATAAGTTCATTTCCAAAAGAAATAAATAAAAAAAATGATAAACAATATATTATTATCAATAAAGGTGTTAAAAAAGATTCCAAAGAATTAATTAATAATAATTCTTTTAAAGCAATAAGTAATTTTAAAACAAGTACTACTACAAATACAATCACTAATAATAGTATTATGAAATCTTCTATTTCTTCTTCTAATAAAGATTCTATTATTTTTGAAGATAAAATCAACAACAAAAAAAAATTATATAAAAAATGCCTTCATCATAAAATTAATAAATCTAATATTTTAAGTAAAAACAATAAAATGTCAAATAAAATTATTAAGAAACATGATACTAAAAAAATTATTATTGAATTAAATGATAGTGATGATAAAATTTGTAAAATTAAAAAAATTGAAATTGATTTAATTGATGATTCAGAAATTGTTAAAAATGTTATTAAAAGTAGAAATAGTTATACAAATAAACAATCATAATTTATATCTAATATTTAAATATTATTTTTTAATATATTTATTTTGAACTTTAGTTTTAGTAATTTTTAAAATAAAACAAATATAATATTAGTATAAATTCAATTAATCTTAAAAATTAAATTTTATTTTTTATGAAAAATAAAAATATTAGATTTTTACCCTATTAAAATAATTTTTTAAAATATAAGAATTAAGTCTTATTAATTAAAATAATCATTATAAAAATCACTCAATAAAGAACCACTTTTATTATTTTTAATTTCATCTTTATTTTTATTATTATTATTATCACTATTAATAGAATCTTGAATCTTAATTTCTTTTTGTTGATTTTCATTATTTTCACTTTCACCAAAAAGACTAAAAGAAGATTCTTTAAGCTGATTTTTCTTTGTTTCATTTAATTCTTCATCATCTTCATTTTCTTTTTTTTCTTCATAAATAATATTACTAACTAATTCAGAAGGAAAATCATCATCAACAATTAAACTTGACTCTTTAATTGATTTATTAATAATTATTTTCGATTTATTTTTTAAATCTCCATTTTTTATTATTTTCAATAATTCTTCTTTTTCTTTTTCTTTTTGATTTTTATAATCACAATATTCTTTTTTTAAAACGTTTAATTCTCTTTCTAAATTATTACATTTTATTTTTAAATTATCAATAGTTGGTTTTATTTTATTTAATATTTCATTATATATTTTCTCTTTATTTTCAATAAAAATTTCATTCATTTCTTTTTTTCCTGTTATACATTCATTATATATTGATTCATTTAAATCCATTTTTAATTTTGAATTCTTCCCTCCTAAAACCACTTTTATTTTTAAATTTTGAAATTCTTCTTTTGAAATTTTTAACATTTGTCTTATTCCTTCAATTAATTCTGGAAAAGTTTTTGGTAAAGAAATTGAAAAAGATTCTAAATAGTAGTGTAATATAACTTTTTGATTCTTCATGTTTTTAAATATGATTAAGATTTTAATATTTTTCTTTTTTTTAATGTTTTATATATATTTTAACTAATAATATGTTAAATCTTTTTTTGAAAAAAAATTTATTGGAATTTTTGTTATTGTACTTTTATTTATATTATTTTTTTTTTCTATTTCTTCTTTTAATATTCTTTTGTTATATAATACAGGAAATTTAATTTTTGATAAATCAAAATCACTATTTTTGTGATTTATTTTTTTTTTTAATTTTTTTAATTTAATCGGTTTAAAATTAATTGAATTATATTTAATATTATTTTTTTTTAAATTTTTCGTTTCTGTTGAAATAATACTGGAATTATTTTTTGAATTATAGGATTGAATATAAAGATTTTTTTTGTAGTTTTCTTTTTTTATTCTAAAAGAAATTGAACTTGGATTTATTTTAATTTTGAATTTTTTATTTTTATTTGAATTTATATTAATTGTACTTTTTGCTTTTTGTCTTATATTTTTTTTAATAAAATATTTTTTATTAAATTGATATTCTTCTTCAAATTCTTTTTCATCATATGTTTTTTTTTTATTATAATATTCAATAAATATATTTGTTAAAGTTGAATGATATTTTATATTACTTTCTAAATTTTCTTTTTCGATTTCTTTTGTTATTTTTAATATTTCATTTGAATTTGGATTTAAAAAATATTTTTTTTTACAAATATAAAAATAAAGTTTTCTTGTTATTTCTTTTGTTAAATTATATTTTTTTGAAAAATTCTTTATAAATAATTTTAACATTTTTGCTTTTGATTTTAAATATTTTGATATTATTAAAGGTATATTTAATTCTTTATCTTTTAAATAAAGTTTATCATATATTGTTTTCCAATTTATTTCTATTTTTTTTATTGAAATATCAAATATTAGTTTTTGTTCTTTTTCATTTTCATTTAATAAATAATAATCATTCATTGAAATTAGTTTTTCAAAAATTTGAAAATATTTTACTTTATTAAATAAAGGAATTTCTCTCTCTATATCAAAACATATTTTTTTATATTTTATCATTTTATATATTTTTAAAAAAATAATTAAAGAAAAAAATAAATTAATAAATCTTTTTATAGATATCATCATAAAATTTTGTTAATAAAAATATCAAATATTAAAAAAAAATAATACTTAAATGAAAAAAATAATTTATCTAAAAAAATAAATTAACTAAACTTAAATAAAAAAAACATAAATTCCTCATAAAAAGAAAAAGAAAAAATTTATTAAAAAAATGGGATGTATAATAGGAGAAAAAATAAATGGATTAAGTATAGATATAAACCAAGAAAATAATAATATAATATCAAAAAGTACAAAAAACAATAGTAATAAAAATTTATTTGAAAAAATACCACTTGAATATAAATTAGTAGATAAGCAAAAAAGTTTATTTTTAAAAAATAATAAAACAATTAATGAATTAAATTCAAAAACAAATTGTTCTTCATATTTAAATAATACAGAATTAATTTTAACTTTTTCAAAAGAATTTAATAAAAATTATGATGTAATATCAATTTATCAAAATATTTTAACAAATTTAAAAAATGAAAAAATGAAAATAATAAAAGATGAAAATTATATTTTTTCTTTTGGAGGTGAAAATGAAGAAAAAAAAGACAGTGATTCAAGTTCTTTTGAAAGTTCTTATTATAATGAAAATAATGAAGAAATTGATTATAAATTTAAAGAAAATAATATTCAAGAACATCAATTTGATATTGAATATGATGAAGGAAAATATTTTATTAAAGGTTATAATAATGGAAATGGTATTTTTTTAAAAATTGATAAAAAAATATTAATAGAACCAAATGAGAAATATATTTTTCTTTTTAATCATAATTCTTATCTTAATTTTATTGTAATGGAAAAATATAATATAGTTATTATTTTCATTTTT
>JAEEGK010023202.1_pt1 | contig 12958 bp, 5 predicted proteins | sample 8958771 | NCBI WGS metagenome assembly JAEEGK01 (sample SAMN16246547, study PRJNA631951) | gut metagenome | biome: gut microbiome; feature: rumen; material: SC-attached | host: Bos | place: Iran: Karaj | collected 2018-10 | reverse complement strand
TTCTTTATTATATTTTTCTTTTTCTTTATTTAAATTATCTTTTTCTTTATCTTTTTCCTTTATTAATAATTCTTTTTCTTTTATTAAATTCTCTTTTTCTTTTTTTAATTTATCTTTTTCATTATCTTTATCTTTTACTAATTTTTCATATTTTTTAATTAAATTCTCTTTTTCAATAATTAGAATTTCTTTTTCTTTATCTTTTTCTTTTAATAATCTTTCTTGTTCTTTTATTAAATTAATTTTTTCTTCTTCATTAGTATTTATAATCTTAGAATTTGATTTTAAAATAATATCTTTTTCATCATCTTTGTCTTTAATCTTTTCTTTCATAATTTGATTTCTCCATTTATATAATTTATTCCTTAATAAATCATTATTATAATATTCTTTTTTATTTTTAATCTTTTTCAAAATTACTTTTCTATAATTAATAATAGTATCATAATCAATATCTTTATCATTAATATTATTTTCATTGATATTTTTTAACTTTAAAGATAATAAAAAATCATAATATCTATTTGTTATTTTTTTTTGAATAATTCGCATAATAAGTATAATAGATAAGTTTCTAACAAAAATATAATCTTCAATATAATTATCTCCTTCTTCAATTTCAATTTCAATTAAATCTTCTTTTTTACCTTGAATTTTAGGTAATTTAATTTCAATTAAATCATCTTTTTTAACATCATTTTTTATTTTTTTGGAATCATGTTTAATATTATAATTATAATTATATTTATAATGTCTTTCTTCATATTCATAAATATCTTCAATATTTTCATTAGTAATTATTTTATTAGTCTTTTTTACAATACTATTATTATTATATTGTTTATTCATTTCTTTTTCTTTTTTTATTTTTTCAATTATTTTTCTTCTATCATTTAAAACTTTATGATAAAATTTCCTTATTAAAAATCCTCTAAAATAACTTTGAATTAATATAATATATCTTTTATATTTATTATAAATAAATAATAATTTTCTCCACCATTTTTGTATAATTTTTGCAGCCTCTTTTTTCTTTTTTTCAGAATATTGAATATTATTATTAAATTTCATAAAAGAATAACTTTTACTTCTATTTAAACTTCCAAAAGTAAAATCAACAACTCCACCTTTTTCATTTCTAGTGCCTTTAATAATTAATTTATCATCATCAATATTATTTTTATTTAAAAAAATACCAAATAAATTTGATATTTTTCCTTTGTTTTTCCTTATTATTTTTTCATTTGATTTTGATAAATTTAAATTAATAAAACTTCTTTCACTCATTGAATTAGATTTTTTCTTTTTATTATTTTTTCTTGAACGAGAATATACAATAACTTTTCCAACTGAATTATTTTTTTTTCCAAATCTACTTCCTTCTTTAATATATTTTATTTCACTTTCAATTTGATAAGTTTGGGCATCTTTAATATCTAATAATCCTTGAGATTTAATTTGACTAAAATATAAATCTTTATCAATATTTTTAACAGGAACTATTTTTCTTATTGGATTTCTTATTTTTTGTATATTTTCATCATATTTATTTTTCATATTTATATTTCTACTTTGATTATTTGTAGAATTATTATATGTTTTAATAGTATAATTTGCTTTATTTGAATTATAAGTTTTATTATTTAAATCATTATAAGTTTGAATATTATATTGTAATTGATTTGAATTTGAATAAGAATGTGAATTAAATGATTGATTATTTTCTTTATTATAATTATAACTTTGACTATTATATGGATTAATATTATTATATGAAAGATAATTATAACTTATATTACTTGGAATATTATTTATATGTTCAGTATTACTATTATATTTTTTTTCATTTGATGATTTTTTTGATGATTCTTTCTCTAAAGATGATACTTTATCATTTGAAAATTTTGCAGATGAACTTGAATAAGTAAATTTATCTGGAATTATATAATAATTTTTTTCTGTGTTTAAACCAGAATATTTTTCTGAATTTTTATCAATTGTATTCATTGATTTAATAGTTGATAATTTATTATCATATAGTTCAGAATTATTTTTTTTTATTGTTGAAATAACATATTTTTTTTCTATTGTTCCACCATATGTTTTTTCTATTGTTTCTTCTATTGTTTTTTTTCCTTCTGGTGATATTATTATGTTTGAACTTTTTTCTATTATTGGTTGTTCAATTATTTTTTTATTTGTTATTACTTCAATTGTTTTTGTTGAATACTGTGGGTTTGGTTTTAATATTTTCATTATTTTTGACGTATCAATGTTTTTACTTTCTTCATTTGCTATTTTATCAATTACTAATTTATTTAATTCTATTTTCTTTGTTTGCATTTTTATTTTTAATAATTAATTTTAAAATTTTTAAATTTACTATTTAAAATTTATACAATAATATATATTCTTGTGAAAAATTTTATTATTTTTTGAAAAAATATTTCAATTATATTGTGTATAAAATATAACTTAATTAAATTATTTACATTTACATAATACAAAAATAATATAAAATACTTTATTTTTTCTTTAATTTTTTAAAAATATCATACAATTCACTTTCACTTTTACATTTAATATCATTAAAAAAATCCAAAGAAGAAATAGGAGTAATATTATAAGCAAAATCTTTAAATCTAAAAAAATCATCAATAACATTTTCAACCATTAATATTTTAAGAAAATCAATATATTTTTCATTTTGAATATATTTAAATCTCTCATCATAAGAATTAATATCTCTTAATAAAATAGCTAAAAAAGGAATAAAAGGACTATTAATACAATTTTTAGTTGCTTCTCTTAATCTTTTAAAATTTTCACTTGGATTACATAAATTTTTAAATTCTACAAAGGTATTAATAAATTCTCTTTTTACTTTTTTCCAAGTATTTTCTAAAGAAGAAATAATAAAACAAGATAAGGCAAATTGAATTGCTACAATATCATTAAAATTATTATTTTTTTTTAATGAAATACAAACATTAATCCATTGTTCAATTATTTTTGCTCTATTTGAAATATTATTTTCTGATATTATGTTTTCTATTACAAAATTAGTCAAGTTATTTGAATTTTTTATTAATTTCATTATATTTGGTGAGTCTTTTTCTTTATTTTGTTTTAAATATTTTGCATTTAAAATTTCTTTTTTTTCTATTTGATCAAAATTTTTTTTTGATATATAAGTTAATTGATTAGAAATATCTAAATCTCTGTAATCTATAATATTAAATTTTGGGTTTGAATTGTTTTTATTTTGAATTTTAGTAGATATTATATTATTTAATGTCATATATCTATTTAATTGTTTTTTTATTATTAAATTTTTTCTTTTTTTGTGTGGTCGAATTAAATTTTTTACATAATTTAAATCCTCTTGTGATGGAATTTCATCTTGAAATAATGATAATATATCTTCAATAAAATTTAATTTTAATTTATTATCTTTTAATAATTCTGTATAAAAATTTTTTAAAGTTAAATAAATTGGGTTTGTGAATTTTATTTCTTTTGAATAATCATATATTTGAATTATACAATTATTTAAAAAATTAATTAAATTAATTAAACTTTGAAGATTTGTATTCTTCAATGAATAATAATGAAAAGCACTTATTATTTTATTAATTAAAATTTCATTATTCATAAATGTACAAAATTGATTTAAAAAACCTGTATATAAATTATTATAATTAAATTCAAAATTTTCTAATGCAATTTTTTTAAGAAATAAATCTATTGAAATATATTTAATTTTATTATTTTGTAAAACAAAATTAATTTCATTTTCTTCTTCTTCTATAAAATTAAAATTATTATTTTTTCTTGGAATTATAAATGAAGATGAAATATCTCTAAAAAACAAATTATTATTTGATATATCATCCATATTAATTGAAAAATTTGATTTAATACTATTAAATGAATTACTTTCACTTTTTTTATCTTTATTATTAATTTCATTATTATCTGCACTATTACCTAAAAATTCATCTAAATCAAAAGTATTTGTTTTTTGAATATTTGTGCTATTTTCATTATCTATTATTATACTTTCTGTAATACTTATATTATTTAAATCTATTATTTTATTATTATTTTTCTTTATAATATTATCATTTCCATCTTTTTGAGTACTATCATTTATAGAATTTATATTTTTATTGACTTTAATATAATTAATATCTTTTTTATTTTTGTTTAAAATTTTTTTTTCTTGAATTTTTTGGTCAAGTTCTTCAATATTTATAAACAATTCTAAAGCTTTTGTATTATTAGGTTGCACTTTATATAATTTTGGTTTAATATCATTATTCCAAGTATTTAAAAACTCTTCCTTAATATATTCTTCATTTTGTATAAAAGAGACAAGCAAATTAATATATATTATAAAAAGTTCTAAAGTTTTTTTATTACTAAAATCCTTTTTAAAACATTTATTAAAAACTTCTATAAAAGATAATTGAATATCTTTATTATTTTTTTTACTAAATATAATATTAAATTTTTCTTACATTTTAGACCAATCTAATGAATCATTATTTTCATTTTTCATAATCAATTTATAAATATCATTTTTTTCCAACTCCATGAAATATAATAATTTGGATAATAAAAATATAAAATTTTAATCAAAAAGAAATGTTTTTATTTTTACAAATAAATATAATTTAAAAATAAATAGTTTTTTAAAAATAAAATAAATATTTAAAAATGGAATATTATGATAATACACCAGCTAAATTAAATATTAAATTAAGAGAAATTCCTTTAGATAGAACAACAAATTCTCAATATAAAGTAATTTATAGTGGACTAAATGAAACTTTACCAAAAATGGAAAATGAATTTTCAAATTTAAAAATAAAAGTAAAAGAATATAATAAATCCAGAAATTCTTCTCCTGGAAATTCTGATTTTATTAATAATAATATTTCATATATTCAACAAAATAATATAAACATAATTCAAGAAAATAATTTGAATGATAATTTAAAAGATAATAATAATATTGATAATAATATTAATAATTTAAATAATAATAATATAATTATTAAAGGGAATAATGGTTATGAAAATTCAAATGAAAATATACTTAGAACTAAAAATAATAATCATAATAATATTAATAATAATTATGATAAAATGGATATTGAGAAATTAGCAACAATATTAGGAAATAAAAATAACTTAATTAATGAATTTAATGAATTAGTAGAATCATGTTATGAAAAATTAAAAAGATATAAAGAAGAAAATATAAATTTAAAAAATGAAATGGAAAAATTTGGTCTTAATCAAAATGAAATATTAGATAAAAATAATAATGATGAAGATGAAAAAGAAGAAAAAAATAATGAAAATGATTTTAATTTAAATGAATTGCCTACTTTAAAAAAAGAAAAAAAAGTTTTAAAAAATAAAAAGAAAAAGTCAAATAAATTAAAAAGTAATAATAATAATTATCTTAATAATATCAATCTTTATGGATTAAAGCAAATTCAACATTTAGGAGAAGAATTAAATGAAATAATGATTGACAACAAAAATAGTCAAGAAAAATACGAAAATAAATTAGGAAATTTAATTAATAAATTACAAAATTTAGGAAAAAAATTTGAGTAATATTAATCAAATTAAGTAGATAATGATAATTTAGTTTTGACTTTTTTTTCATAAATAATAATTTGTTTTATTTATTTATTTTACTTTTTTTAATATAATTATAAACCATTTAAATTTTAAAATTTTATTTATTTATATTTTTAATTAATGGATAAATTTAAAAGTAAAACTATTCAAAATAACAAAAAATTAAAAATAAAAACAATATCAGATTTGCATTTATTAAATTTAGATAAAAAAAAATATCCTTCATTTAGAATAAATTCAAATCCAAAAATAAGACAATTTTCTTTTCAAAAATTAAAATTACAATTTGAAGAAATGAGAAATTCATCTTCAGTAAATAAAAAAAAAGTAAAAGAAAAAGAAAAAGGAAAAAATAAGATAGAAGATATTATAAAAGAAAATATAGAATTAAAAAAAAAAATTGAATTTTTAGAAAAAGAAAACAAAAAATTAAAAAAAGATAAACATACAAATAATAATTCAGATTATATATTAAATACATCAATAAAAAGTGATAAATTGAGTTCCCCAAAAAACAAGAATAACAATAATTTAACACATAATAAATATAAATCATATTATAATAATTATTCTTTAAAATTTAATAATAGTTTAATAAATGCAGCATCAAAATATTTTATTAATTTAAAAAAAGCAACATTATATAATGACTTTAAAAATTCAATTCAAAGTGAACAAGGTTATAATTCAATAAATACTGAAAGTTCTCCTAAATTACTTTCAAATAGAAATAAATTAATTAAATATTGTTCTAATAATAATTCTAATAGATATAGTAAAAATACATATACTTCTAATTCAATTGATAATGATATTGATACTAAAGATAAGTTAAATAATATTAAAAAAAGAACTAACAATCTTTTTGAAAAATATGTTCATTATTTAGGAATTAATAAAGGTAATTATGGTAAAGAAGGAAAAAAGTGAGTTTGTATTTATTTTTAATTTAATAATATGAAATAATAAATATATATTTATTTTTCATTTTTAATTCTTAATTTTGATTATCCTGTTTTAGTTTTTTATTTATTTTATTTATTTTTATAAATAAAAATGATATTTCACTACTTTTAAGATAAATTAAATAATTTTTAATTAATATACAAATCATTTATTTTAGTATTAATTTAAAAAATATCTATAATATTTATAAGTATATATTCTATCAATGATTTCTTATCTCTGATTTTTTTTATAATTATAGCTATAACTATTAATCATATTTAATTTATATTTTTTTCTCATTTTTCTCTTCTTATTCTTTTATTTATTTATTAAATCTAGATTTCTTATAATTCTAATAAATTATAAAAAATAAATCAAAATTATTATAAAATGAATAATTATAGCATATTTGAATTAGTTAATAGAAGAAACAATTGTAATATTCTAAGAAATGATATTAAGATAAAATAACTTACTTATATAAAAAATAAATTTGACAAATTTATAATTTGTAATATTTTTACATTATTAATATTAATTCTTTTTAATCTTTTATTTTAATATTATTATAAATAGATTTTAAACTATTAATATTATTAAGTAAAAAAAAATAAAATAATTGTTAAAAAAAATGAATGAGGAAAAAGAAAATGAAACGATAAATTATTTAAAAATGTCACCAAAAAAAAGAACTAAAGGAGTGAATTCAAAAATATTTTTACTTTTGAAAACTTTAAAACCATTAATAGATTATTTAGATGAACCAGTAAATGAAGAATTAGATAAAATTTTATATAAATTATCAGAGAATATAACTTATTTAGAATTACCAAAAGGTTCTATATTAAAAAAATTAGAAGATGAAGAATCAAACTTTTATATTTTATTAAAGGGAAAAGTAGCAGAATTAACAATAAAATATTCAAAAATATTTTTAACATTAAAAGAATATTTACAACATATTATAAAATTACAAATATTACAAGAAAACTTTTTATTAAAAGACATTTTAAAAAGAAATAAAAATATATATAATATATCATTTAATGATCCAATAACACATTGTAAAAATTTAAAAACATTTAATTATGAAGAATATTATCATTCTCTTAAAAAATATATTATAAATAATGAATGGTTTAAAAATTATGATATAAATGATTTTATAAAATTAATAAATTTTAAAAAAAAAATAAAAATTGCAAAAACTGAAAAAGATATTAATCATGAACCAGAATATTGTTTTAATATTCCAGAATATATTTTTAGTAAATTTATAACAAAAGGATTTAATATTAATACATTAACAGAACCAAAACATATAAAAGAATTATATACATATATAACTATTAAAAGAAGTAAAATTGCAGTTTTAGATAAATATAAAATAGATAATTTAGATTATTATAAAGGAATACATATAAAACAAAAAGATTTATTAGAAAATATAATAAAAGATTTATTTATTTTTCAAGGAATTGATATAAATTTCATAATGAATAATTATTCATCTTTTTTTGAATATAAAATAATAAAAAAAGGAGAAATTATAATTAAACAAGATACTCCTCATTATGGTATTTTTCTAATTAAAAATGGTACATTTAATGTAATAACAAATAAAACAATAAATGAAATAGAAGGAGTAATTCATTGTTTAAAACATAGTACAGATAATTTTAGAGATTATATTTCAAAATTTAAATCACATATTAATGATAATGAAAAAAAAATTAAAGAAAATAATATCACAAATTCAATTTCAAGTTCTTCTGAATTTATAAAAATGTCAAATCAAAAAAAAAACTTTTTAATAAGCACAGTTGATAAAAATGATATTATTGGATTAAGTGATTTTTATGATTTTAAAACTGGAAATAATTTATTTAATGTTGAATGTATTTCTGATGAAGCAGAAATTTTTTTTGTTCCTAATACAATTGTTAATTCTTTATTAAATTCATATGATATTATTAATAAAAAGATTGCTTTACATGTTGAACAAAGAGCAAATTATTACATTAATAATTTAATTAGACAAAAAAATAAATTTGAAAAAGAAACTGGAGAATTAATAAGACAAAAAATATCAAAAACTCCAAAAATAAGAACTAGAATTTTTTCTGGGTTAAATAATAGTAAAAATTATAAAAATGTTAATTTAAAACTAGGATTTATAAATAAATATAGAATTAAATCTGCTGTTGATAATAGTTTATTAAAAAATAATAAGAAATTAAAAGATAGAATGGAACAAGTTTCTCATAATTATTTAAATAGTAATGATAATTTAGAAACTCATAATAATTATAATTTAACTCTTAGAAATAATAATATCAATAAAAAAATGTTAAATATTACTAAATTCTTTAATAAGAATAATAATACTTTTAGATTAAAAACTTCTACTGGAAAAAATTTTTTTAATAAAATCGGAAATGACACTAGGAAAATATTAATTAATCATCCTATTATAAATGATAATAAAAAAATTATTTCTTATTCATATTCTAAAAAAATATAAAAAAATATTAATATTAAATATTATTATTATTATTAATAAATATAATTAAAGATATAAAAATAGAAAAATGCTCCCCTTAATTAAGATTAGATTTAAATATGTAAAAAGACATCTTAAGATAAGTATAGTAAGTTATTTTTTACTCCCAATTTGTTTTTTATATTTATTGCTTTATTACACGATAAGTTTTTTATATGGTAAAATTTCTGATAAATTTAGGAGTGTTAGTCTAAATGAATATCAAGGAATTAATCATATTAAGAATAAAGAAAATATTGCATTTGTTTTTGAAGACCAAAATTTAACTTATGAATTTGAAAAAGCAATAAACATATATTCATACAATAATTCTTTTAATAAAATAGTCAATTTTAGAAATATAAATGAAATAAAAGACTATTATAACTATCAAGCAATAATTGAATTATTTAATGACAAAGACATATTTTATCATTTTAAAGTTAAAAGTTTATCTAATTTATCAAAAGATTTATATAATGAAGCAAAAGATTTATTGATTAGTGATTCTAATTTGAATAGATTTGAAAGATTAGAAACTTATTATCTTCCTATAAAGGATTTTTTATTTAGTCATTTTAATATAACAAAAAATAAACATTTTAATATTTATTCTGATGTAATGAAATATAGAATTGAAACAAATTTTTTAGATAATTATAATTCAATACCTATTACAATCACTATTGTATATTCAATGATTTTTCTTAGTATTTTATTAAGAATATGTCATGAAAAAGAAAAAAAATTAGATATTTTATTAAAAAGATATGGTATTAAGATTCATCAATATTATTTATCTTGGTTATTATATTATATTATTTTAACAATTTCGAATACAATTTGTAGTTTTATTTTAATAAAAGAATATTCAAAAAATAATTTTATTATGATAGTATTATATTTGTTTTCTGAAATATTATTTAATATTGCAATATTTTCTTTGGCTTTTTTTATTCATATTATTATTAATACTATAAAAACTGGACAAATTTTTTTTAAATTTATATATTTTAGTATGGGATTTTTAGGAATTGCTTTTTTATATTTTGATACTCCTAAAATTGTATTAATTTTTTTTTCTTTATTCCCTCATGTTGCTCATTATGAAAATTATCAACAAATTTATTTATTAAATATAGAACAATCTTCTCATTCTACATATAATAAAATTAGTTTATTTGGGACTTTTTTATTATTAATATTAGATATTATAATATATTTTGTTGGAGGAGTGTTAATATTAGCTTATCAAGAAAGTGGAGTTGGTTTGAAATCATTTATTGTATCTCCAATATATGGAAAAAAAAGAGAAATAAATGAAGATAATAATGAACATGAAAATTTATTATTTTTAGAATCATACCATGAAGAGTTAAATCAAAGAAATAAATTATTAGAAGAGCAAAATAAAATGTTAAATATTAAAAATGTAACAAAAAGATATGATAATATAATTGCAGTTAATAATTTTTCAACTGAATTATTTGAAAATGAAATATTTTGTTTATTAGGTCATAATGGAGCAGGTAAAACAACATTAATTAAAATGATATCTGGAATAGAAGATCCAGATAATGGAGATATATTTTTAAATAATAAATCATTAGTTACTAATAAAGATTATTTATATGAAAATATTGGTTTGTGTTCACAAGAAGATATATTTTTTGATTATTTAACTGTTGAAGAACATTTAAAATATATGTGTGAAATTAAAGGTAGTAAAGTTAATATTGATGAAGTAAATGATTTATTAACAAAAATAGATTTAGTTAGTAAGAAAGATTCAATTTGTAAAACATTATCAGGAGGACAAAAAAGAAAATTATGTATTGCATTAGCATTAATTGGAAATTCTAAATTAATATTATTAGATGAACCAACAAGTGGTATGGATGTAATTGCAAAAAAATCTTTATGGCAATTTTTAAAAGGTTATAAAAAAGATAAAATCATTATATTAACTACTCATTCTTTAGATGAAGCAGAATATTTAGGTGATAGAATTGGAATAATTAGTGAAGGGCATTATATTTGTTCAGGTACTTCATCTTATTTAAAAAATAAATATCCTTGTGGATATAATATTAATTTAATTTTAAATCCAGATAAATTTACTAAAGAAAATAAAGATAATTTCTTAAATGAAGTTAAAAATATTTATCCTGAATATAAAATTAAAATATCTTCTAAAGGATTATTATCAATTTCATGTAATACAATTGATGAAAGAACAAAAGAAATATTTAATTATATTGATAATATGAAGAATAATATTGGAATAGAAGATTATACAATTGCAACAACATCATTAGAAGATGTATTTTTAAAATTAAATGTATCCGAAAAAACTAAAAATATGGATGAAGTAAAATTAAATGAAGGATTAGAAATTCAAAATGATCCTCAAAATTTACATATTGAATCTTCTTCTTTTAAGGAACAATTGTTTCAAAATTTAAAAAGAAATTTAATCCCTTTAACGAGAAATAAAACTAATTTTATAATTGAAGTCATTTCTTCATTTGCTATTTTAATAGTTTATATATTATTATTCCAAACATATGTAGTAAATGATAATTCAAAATATAAAGATTTTTCAAAATTATTATCATCAAATGTTATATATGTAGACAAAGAAACAAAAGATTATTTTGAAAAATCATTTTTTGTCAAACATAAAAATTTAAATATAAAATATGAGCTAATAAATTTTGAAACAAAAAATTTAGATAATAAAACAGATACTTTGAAATCATTTAGAGATCAATTTTTCCTTAATAATACATATCATAATCAAAAAATAGCAATTATTAAAAAAGAAGATGAAATTGAAATATCATTTTTTTTATTATATCAATTAGGAAATAATTATTATAGAAATTTAATTAATACATTAATATCATCATCATATTTTTCTTCTTTAGGAATAGATACAATTATTTTTGATGAATATTCAAAATTTCCAGTTGCCAAATCAATGAATTCAATGAATAAAATTAGTTTTGGTATTTTTAGTATTATAATTTTAGCAATATCATTTTTTACTTTTTCAGGTTTTTCTCTTAATCAAATAGTAAAGGAAAAAGAAAAAAATATTAAACATTTAATTTATTTATCTGGTGGAAATATGTATAGTTATTGGTTAGGATTTTTATTAATGGATTTAATAAAATATTCTATTGTTATTTTTATATCTTTTATTATTTTAATGCCTTTTTATTTTAAATTTTTCCTTTCTTTTCTTTTTGTTTTTATTTTCTTTTGTTTAGCAATGAGTATGTTTATTTATGTTTTCTCTTTTTCAATTGATAAAGAAGAACAAGCACAAAAAAGTTATTTTACATTTATAATACTATATTTTTTGATTGGTTATATTATTTTAATTATCCTTATCTTATCTTTTGAAAAATATTTAAACAAATTTGCAATTTTTTTTGCAAAATATCATCTTAATCCCTTTTTTATTACAGTATTTGAATTAAATCCTATTACTTCATTATGTTATGCAATTTATAGAATTTGTGTTTCTATGGATTTTATACGTCGTGGTCATATTTATGATATACATCATCCATCAGCTTTAATAATGATAATTACTCATATAATTTATTTTATCGTTGAATTTTTTATTTGGGGATTATTATTAAAATTATGTCAAGATGGTTGTTTAATTGGATTATGGAAATCATTTTTAAAATGTTGTTGTTTAAATAAATCTTATGAATTTTCAACTGGAGTTCCAGTAAATGATGGTTATATTATTCAACCTGTTTTAAATCAAGATAATACACCAAAAGAAAA
>JAEEGK010023201.1_pt1 | contig 12958 bp, 9 predicted proteins | sample 8958771 | NCBI WGS metagenome assembly JAEEGK01 (sample SAMN16246547, study PRJNA631951) | gut metagenome | biome: gut microbiome; feature: rumen; material: SC-attached | host: Bos | place: Iran: Karaj | collected 2018-10 | reverse complement strand
ACTCGTTGATGCCAGTAATATCTTCTTTGCTCGGCGCCTGCCTTTTCCGCATAATCTGGCTTGCAACCGTATTCCAGATTCCGCAATTCCATACACCAGTTACAATTTTTCTTTCATATCCAATCAGCTGGATTTTAACGTTTATAGTTAATCTGGTCTGGTATAGGATTTATATTAAAAGAATGATAAATGATTCTTCATCAGAACGTGCATGAGGAATTAAGTCTTCTTAAGCTCTTGTTACAGTACCCATTTTTGCAGGAAGCGACCCGGACCATCATTGTTGTTGTCAAAATCGGTAACGTAATTTGCAATTTCCTTGATGGCTTCAAGTCCGTTACTCATACAAACTCCGTGTCCTGTCATTCTGATAAGGCTTTCATCGTTCATACTGTCGCCAAAGCCCATGGTACATTCCATAGGGATTTTTAGCTCGTTCGTAAGCCACGTTACGGCTTCTCCTTTACCGCAGCCTGGTGGTAAAAGCTCCAGAAAATAAGGCTTACTTGTAAAAATCACAGCACGGTTACCAAACTCGTTTCGCAAAATTGTTTGAAGCTTTAATAGTTCAGCGGGTTCACCAGGAATAAGCATTTTTGTAAAACCTGTTTTCAGAAAATCCTCATAAGACTTAACAGATTCGCCTTTTAGGCCGCATAAATCAACATCAAGCTTAGTCCATTTTGTTTCTTCACGGTAATAAATTGTATCTGGAGTATAAACTTCTGTTCTTAGCCCATAGTTTTCTGCAATTTCATTAGCTTTCAAAAGTACATCCGGTTCAACCTTTTTACAGTAAACATTCTGTCTTTTGTGAAGGTCAAAAACACTACAGCCATTAATTGCAATAAGATATCGTCCTGCTTCTTTTCCCGCAATCTCCAGTCTTCTTACAAAAGGTAAAATTGCATCTTCAGCCCTTCCGGAACATAAAACAACATAGATTCCGCGTTCTGCACATTCTCTGAGCGCCTGAACATTAAGGTCGGTAATCTGGCGGTCATCATTTAAAAGAGTATCATCTAAATCTAAGGCGATAAGTCTTGTATCAAGTTTCATAGTCTTTACAGCTTTGCTTTTAATTTATCTAAAAAATCTGTCATCATCTCGTGAGTTTCTTCTTCGGTAAGCATCTTTGGTTCATGATACTCCACAAGATTGGCAGGAATCTCATCTAAAAAGCGGCTCGGTTCACATTCAACAGTCATCTGCATTCTGCGGCGTTTGCGGCACGATGAAATAAAAAGCTTGTCGCGCGCCCTGGTAATTGCAACATAAAAGAGCCGCCTTTCTTCTTCAACATCACCACCGTTTTCTTCAACAGAACGGGCATGAGGAATCAAACCTTCTTCTACACCGGCAATAAAAACAACAGGAAACTCCAATCCCTTTGAAGCGTGAATCGTCATTAAGTTGACTTTTCCCTTATTGCTTTCATCATCATTATTATCCTGCGAAACAAGCGTAATCCTGTTCAGATAATTAAACAGACTTGGATTATCGTTGTCGGGGTCATTTTCCCAAACTTCAATTGAGTTCAAAAGGCTTTCAATGTTCATAAGCTTAAAGCGCACAGCCTTTTCGTTTTTCGGGTATTCGGTGATTAAGTGGTCCTTGTAATTTATATCTTCCACCAGCTGACGAACCTTGTTTGAAAGTCCGCGCCCACTTAAAAGCTTCTGCCTGCTGTTTTCAATCAGATTGACAAACTCCTGCAAATCATCCTTTAATGCATCGTTTGCAGCTGAATTAGGGTCGGCAATAACAGAATTGATTGCACTCCATAGCGTACATGTATATTTTTCAGCCTCATCATTCAAAATCTGAATTGCAGCCCGTCCAATACCACGTCTTGGTGTGTTTATGATTCGCAGAAGATTTATATCGTCATCATGGTTGGCAATTACTCTAAGATAACTGATAATATCTTTAATTTCCTTACGTTCAAAAAAAGATGTTCCGCCGCTCATAGTGTAGGGAATGTTATTCTGTAAAAAAGCTTCTTCTATTGCACGTCCCTGTGTATTAGCACGGATTAAAACACCAAACTCATCATATTTACGCCTTTCTTCTGCCGCAATTCCAAGTATGCTTTCTGCAATAAAATCGGCTTCATCAGTTTCATTTTCAGGCATAAATATTTCTATTGGCTTACCGCTGCCGTTTCCGCTCCAAAGCTTTTTATCCTTGCGGTTTGTATTATGGCTGATTACACCGTTTGCAGCTTCAAGAATTGTTTCTGTAGAGCGGTAATTCTGTTCAAGGCGGATTTCTGTAACATCAAAATCTTTTTCAAAATTGATGATATTCTGATAGTCTGCACCTCGCCAGGAATAAATGCTCTGGTCATCATCACCAACAACCGCAACGTTTTTATCGGCCATAAGGTGCATCATTTCGTACTGCTGGTGACTCGTATCCTGGAACTCATCTACCATAATGTATTTGTAGCGGTCTCGGTATCTGGCAAGAACATCTGGATGTTCACGAAAAAGCTTTATAGGAAGAACAATAAGGTCATCAAAATCAACCGCGTTGTAAAGCTTTAAGCCTTCCTGGTAGCTTTCGTAAAGAGGGCGGTACATTTCTGTATGAGGCTCCCAATCCTTTCGGCCGGTTTTTATATTTGAGATGAGGTTGCCTATCATATAAATGTCCATTGCATCCTGTGAAAACTTAAGCTCCCGGCCACATTCTTTTATAAGCGCTACACGGTCTGTTTCATCATAAATGGAAAAGTTTTCGCGATAACCAAGCTTATCAATATCCTGACGAAGCACTTTTACACCAAACGCATGGAAGGTAGATACCGTAAGATTCTGAAGCTTTTTCTGTGTTAAATCTCTGATTCGGTCAGACATTTCCTTTGCAGCCTTGTTTGTAAAGGTTAGGGCGAGAATCTGACTTTGAGGTATGCCCTTATCAAGCATATGTGCAATTCTAAAGGTAATTACACGGGTTTTACCGCTGCCTGCACCGGCGATTATGAGAATAGCACCATCTGTTGTAGTTACAGCCCTGTATTGTTCAGGGTTTAACTCGTTTTTTAAATCAGAGAGATTTAACATAGCTTAAGAGTATATAGGATTTTAAGATAAAATGTCAGTATTAATATTTTGAAGCTGCGAAGCCAATCCAACCGTCGTTTTCAATTAAAGCCTTTTCAAAATCATCCAATTTGAAAGGGTAGCTTTTTGAAAGAGAACCGGCAATTAGCTTTACCTTAGCAGTTCCATCATCATTTATAACAACTTTACATTCAGTATCTTTGTCAGCAAAAGTTTTGAACATATCATCAACTGATTTGCGGTCAATTTCAAGTGCCATCATTCCGTTATTGAACATATTCTGTCTGAAAATGCGGGCAAAATTAGGAGCTACAACTGTATAAATACCGTTTACTTCCAAAGCCCAAGGCGCATGTTCTCTAGATGAACCGCATCCAAAGTTTTCCCGTGTGATGATAACGCTTTTACCAGAAATATCAGTTTTAGGATTGAAGCCGTCAATTTTAAGGTCTTCAAGAAGATAAGGTTTTAATTCCTGTTTTGTGTTTTCAGAAAGGTATTTTGCAGGTATGATTTCGTCAGTGTTGATGTCTGAACGATCCAAAAAAAGTACTGAACCGCCAAATTGTTTCATTTTGTGAACTCCAAAATAAGTTTTTAATGTTTCTAGTCATAGTATAACACTTTTTTAAACTTTTGTGGAATAAAATATTTGGAAAAGGTGGATTTTGTGTACAATCAAACAATAAATCTCAAAGATTTTTATCTATTTCCCAGTTCTTCTGCTTTTTCCCTAACAGCCTTATAAAGTGCCTCTTTATCATTTTGATTTTCAGTAATAAGCCTGACAAAAACAGAACCAGCTACAATAGCTTCAACATAATCTGCAAGAGCTCTGGACTGTTTACCGCTTGAAATACCAAAACCACCATATATTTTGCTGCCACCTGAAGCAACAGCTTTTAAGAAATCAAGAGTATGCTGATCTATTGCTGTGTCTGTACCTGTAATTCCGGTACGTAATGCTGCATAAATATAGGGAAAACCAGCGTTTGCAAGCTTTGAAAGCCTTTCTGGGGACATACTGGGAGCAGTAACCGGAATATTTTCCATTCCATTTTTCCGACATGCTGCAGTCAGACCTTCATCGTAATCAAAGGGTAAATCTGGAATAATCATACCGGTAACTCCTGCTTCTGCCGCTTTTTTACAAAAGTTTTCTACACCGGGAGTATAAACTAAGGAACCATAACTCATCAAATAGATTTTTACCTTTGGAAACTCTTTGTGCAGCTTTGCAATAAAAGCAAGTCCATCGGCAGTTCTGTATTTACGCTTTAAAACCTCAGTACAAGCTGACTGAATTGCCGGTCCATCTGCACTTGGATCACTAAAAGGCAACTGAATCTCAAGAATATCAGCGCCTCCATCTACAAGTGCACGCGCCGCAGTAAAAGAAAGTTCATCCGTAGGGTAACCTGCCACAAGGTGACTCATCAATTTTATTTTATTCATCATATTCTCCTCAAATTATTGCAAGAAACTATTTTGCATCATGTATATCTTTATAATTTTCCAGCCTTTCTATTTCTGCGTGAAGGAAGTTCAGCCACTCATCACGACGGAAAACAGGGCAGGTGATAAAAACATCCTTATCTCCGCGACCACTCATATTTACAATAATCGCTTTATCTTTTGGAAGCTGTGGCGCAAGTTTAATTGCTTCTGCTCCGGCATGCGCACTTTCCATAGCAAACAGAACACCTTCGTTTCGGGCAAAAAACTTTACTGCATTAAGGGCTTCATCATCACGGGCATAGGTAAACTCAATTCGTCCCTGTTTTCCAAGAGTAGCAAGCTGAGGTCCAATTCCGCAGTAATCTAATCCCGCAGAAATAGAACGGGTAGGTAAAGCCTGTCCATCTTCATCTAAAAGAAAACGTGATTTATAACCATGCATTATTCCATCACGGGCAGCTTTTCCAGACATACGGACAGCATTTTCTCCAATTCCATCTCCAATGCCTCCTGCCTCAACCCCAATCAGGCGCGGTTCCATCTTATCAATAAATGGAGCAAAAAAGCCTATAGAATTGGAACCGCCCCCAACACAGGCAATCATTGCAGCCACATCAAGCTTACGTTCTGCTGCCTGTTTTTTAACTTCGCGACCAATTACACTCTGGAACTCACGAACCATATCCGGAAAAGGAGTAGGTCCCAGCGCACTTCCTAAAACATAGTGAGTAGTATCTGGATTTGCAGCCCAATCCCGCATTGCTTCGTTTACAGCATCTTTAAGAGTACGGCTTCCACTTGTTACTGCATGCACCTTTGCTCCATAAAGCTCCATTGCAGCAACATTAGGCTGTTGACGTCTGACATCAACTTCACCCATATAGACTGTACAATCAAGACCAAGCTTTGCACAGGCCGCAGCAGTTGCAACTCCATGTTGCCCGGCTCCTGTTTCTGCAATAATACGCTTTTTACCCATTCGTTTTGCCAAAAGACACTGACCGATTGCATTGTTAATTTTGTGTGCTCCAGTATTTGCAAGTCCTTCAAGCTTTATATAAATCTGAGCACCGCCAAGAAGCTTTGTTGCAGTTTCTGCAAAAAGGAGAGGAGTTTCCCGACCAATATAATCTCTTTGAATTGTTTCCAATTCCTTTATAAACTCAGAATCTTTTATTGCCTCCTTAAAAGCAATTTCAAGCTCATCCAATGGCCGTCGTAAAACCTCTGCTACATATTTTCCACCAAAGTGGTCAAAAAATCCCTTATCTGACTGAATCATAAGCTCTTCCTTATATTAAATATTAAATCAAGTTTTTTATAATCTTTTTTTCCAACTGTTTCTTCAACACTACTGGAAATATCTATGAGCTCCGGATGAAAGGTATCTATGAGTTCCTTTACATTTTCTGGAGTTATTCCACCAGCAAGCCAAAGCTTGTATTTTTTAGAATAATCATGAGATTTTATATCCTGTAAAAAACGAGCTTCTCCCATAAGAAAAAGTTTTTCAGCTTCGGCTTCTAAATCCTCAACTTTATCTGTAAGTACAAAATAATGGGGGAGAGAAAGCAGTTTTTCTGGAACCTTCTGATAAGGTATTCCATGAAATTGAAGACAATCCAAAATCCCCCCTTCAACATATTCAATTGCAGACTTAGCTTCTTCAGAATCTAAATCTGTAATAACAGCAACCTTTTTGGCCTTTACTTTTTGTAATGCTGGAAGGATTTTTTCAAATCTTTGTCCACAAACATTTCTTGCAAAGCCTTCTGCAAAAATAAAACCTAAAAAATCAACTCCAAGTGAATCTGCATAAATAACATCCTCAGCCTTAGTCAGTCCGCAGATTTTTATAAGAGGTTTAGAAAAATTATTTTGTCTTTCAAAGCTACTCTTCCAGAACTTTGCATTTTTATTTTCTTTTGCTTCCCCAAAGGCTCTTACAAGCACTGACCGGGCTTCTGGATTTTTTGCAGCGGCTTCTCCTAAAAGTAAACCTGAAAAACCAAGGCTGCCTGCAAAGTCTGCCGCCTGTGGAGTCCTTATTCCACTTTCAAAAACAACTCTGGCATTTTCTCCAAGTATCTTTTTAATTTTGGAAAGCAAAGAACAAGGTTTTAATAAATCAATAGAAAAGTCTGAAAGATCTCGTGTGTTTACACCGCAAACTATGTAGTCCTTTTTATCCTCCTGTTTTTCACTTGTAAAAGCCTTTACCAGTTGAGAAAGCTTTTCTAAATCTTCATCACTACGCACTTCTACAAGAGAGGTCATTTTATACTCAGCGGCCGTTTTTGCCATTTTTATCAAAGTTTCTTTTTCAAGTATTCTGGCAATCAAAAGAATGGCATCTGCTCCAGCCCGGTAAGAAACTTCGACTTCTTCTGTAGAAGTTATAAAATCCTTACGTAAAACAGCTGGTGAAGAAGACCCGTTTTCTTTTTCAAAAATATCCATTGTTTTGCAGACTTCAATTAAATCTCCAAGATTTCCCTTAAAGTAATTTGATTCTGTAAGACAGGAAATTGCCTTAGCTCCAGCTTCTGCATAAGACCGCGCAGTTTGTCCGGCATCTAATTCTGGTGCAATATCTCCCTTGCTGGGAGAAGCTCGTTTGACTTCCAGAATTACGCCTTTTTTACAAAGAAAGCTGTGAACTGGTCGCTGACGTTTTTCTGGAAGTTCAAAGCCAAAGTTAACACCAAGCTGCTGAATATCTTTCTGACGCTGTTCAACTATCTGTGTAAGAATATCAGACATTATGCGCACACCTTTTCGTTGATTTTACAACTGACATTCTGAATCTCTTCAAGCTTTCTTAGTGCAGTTCCATTCTCAATAGCTCCAATTGCCATTTCATAACCTTCTTTGAGTGTTTTAGTTTTTCCGCTCAGATAAAGTACTGCTCCTGCATTCAAACCAACAGCTGCTTTTATAGTTGTACGACCTTTCCCATTCAAAACATCTATTGCAAGCTTTGCATTGTCAGCTCCGTTTCCACCTTCAAGCTCATCTGTAGAAACTTTTATATTGCCATTACTGCCAATTCCAAAGCTTACAGGATCTATTACATAGCGATATTCTTTTCCATCCTCGTTAATCTGGAAAACATCTGTAGGTTCGCAAGGAGAAATCTCATCAAAACCATCGCGGCTATGAATAACCATTACACGCTTTGCTCCAAGTGCTTTTGCAGCTCGGGCATAATCCTCAAGTAAATCAGCACTGTAAACACCAAGTACTTCATATTCTGCTCCAGCCGGATTTAAAAGAGGTCCGAGTACATTGAAAATTGTTTTAATACCGAGTGACTTTCTTACAGGAGCTGCAAAACGCATAGCTGAGTGATAAACTGGAGCCATCAAAAATCCAAAGCCGGTTTGTTTTACAAGCTCTGCTGTTTTTTCAGGCTCAGCCATAATCTTTATACCAAGGTTTTCAAAGAAATCTGCTGCGCCACTTTTTGAGGAAACAGCTCTGTTGCCGTGCTTTGCAACAGGTTGTCCACAGCTTGCAGCAACTACAGCTGACAAGGATGAAATATTGAAGCTTCCTTTTCCATCGCCGCCAGTTCCAACAATTTCTGCAAGGCCATTTCCTTCGACTTTTGCTTCTGTTTCAATTGCAGCTTTTTCCAAAGGAAAGGGAGTTTTCTTTTTTAAAAGTGCACCAGCACAGCCAGCCATTTCTTCTGCTGTTGGAAGACCATTTGCCGCCATTGCAGTAAGAATTACGGCTGTAACTTTTTCATCCATAGTTCCGTCTGTAAGATTTTCCATAAAGAAAGAAGCCTGTTCTCGACTTAACGGCTTTTTTTCATCAATAAGCTGACGAAGATATTCTGCAACCGGTAGATTATCACGCCTGTAATTTAAGAAGGCTTTAAAAAGCTCCATACAGGTCTGACTTGCAATGCTTTCCGGATGGAATTGAACTCCTTCAATTGGCATTGTTTTATGGCGAACTCCCATTATGTCTCCGTCCTGTGCACGTGCTGTAATTTCAAAATCTTTGCTCAAGGTTGATTCATCAATTACAAGCGAATGATAACGGGTAAACTTTGCAGTCTTTCCAATTGTCCTGAAAATACCACGACCATCCAAATCAATATCTTCTACAATACCATGCTTAATGAACTTTGCCTGAACAATCTTTGCACCAAAAGCTTCTCCAATTGCCTGATGTCCAAGACAAATCCCCAGAATAGGAATCTTTCCAGCAAAATATTTAATTGCTTCTACGCTTATTCCGGCACTTGTAGGATTTCCAGGTCCGGGTGAAACAATAAGGTGAGAAGGCTCCATTGAAGCAAGCTGTTCAACTGTAGCTTCATCATTTCTTACTACTTTAATTTCTTCTTTTGTTGCGGCTTCAAGTGCCTGAACTACATTAAAAGTAAAGCTGTCATAATTATCAATTACTAAAATCATTTTAATCTCCTTTGCAAGACCTATTAAATGGCCTGTTTTTTTATTTAGTCAGCGTATCAATCAACGCTCCAAGTTTTTCACAGGTTTCGGTAAACTCTCTTTCCGCTTGTGAATCGTAAACAATACCACCTCCTGCCTGGAGGTTCCATACTTTTCCCTGGCACAAGGCACATCTGATGGAAATGCAGAAATCTAAATCTCCGTTTGGCTGGATATAACCAACTGCTCCTGCATAAAATCGTCGCTTTGTTTTTTCCAGACCGCTTAAAATCTGCATGGCATTTATTTTTGGAGCTCCACTTACAGTTCCGGCAGGGAAGGAAGCTCTTAAAACCTGAATTGGTTTTACACCTTCACGAACAATTCCTTCTGTTGTACTTACAAGGTGAATTACATGGCTGAACAATTCACAGTCCATATATTGAGGAACCTTTACGCTTCCATCTTTACAGACTCGTCCTAAATCATTTCTGGCAAGATCTACAAGCATAAGATGTTCCGCCTGTTCCTTTGGATTGTTTCGCAGCTCCAGCTTAAGCTTTTCATCTTCTGCTTCGTTTTTACCACGTCGTATTGTTCCTGCAATCGGATGAATTGTAGCTTTTCCCTTACGAACACGAACAAGACTTTCCGGAGAAGCACCTGTAAACTGAAAGTCACAAAAATCAATATAAAAAAGATAAGGTGAAGGATTAACTTTTCTAAGCTTTCCATATACAGCAAGTGCAGGAGCCTGGCACTCTATCTGAACTCTGCGACTTGGAACTGCCTGAATTAAATCTCCTGCAATTATGTGCTTTTTAAGTGCGTTAACTTTGTTTATATATTCCTCTTTAGAAGCTTCAATGTCGGTAAGGATTTTATATTCAAAGGACTGATTTTCTTCTTCCAGATAAGAAAAATCCATATTGTTCATCTGTTTTAACAGACGATCCATTGCAGCTTGTAAATCAATCTGGTGTTCATTGTAATTAAGTGCAAAAATATGGATTTCTTCCGTAAAGTGGTCAAAAATGATGTAGATGTGACCGGTTACAAAAAGGCTTTCTGGAATATTCAATTCATCCTTCTGCTCAAAAAAGCGGATATTATCACAATGCTTTGCAAACTCATAGCTCAAATAGCCGAGTCCGGAAGCGGGAAGTGGCAGTTCAGAAAGAGGGCCTTCCAAAACTTTATTCTGCTGTGTAACATATAAAAGTGCATCAAGAATATCCGATGTTTTTTCGTGACCAAGTGCATCAAGGCTTTTTTCACCTTCCATGCAGGCTGTATCAAAAGGTATTTCTTTATCATCAATAATAAAGCTGATATTGTCATCATCCTGCTTGATTTTGAAGGCTTCTTCAGTCATCAAGATAGAATAGCGTTCACGGCCTTTAGCAAAGCTTGCAGATTCAAGGATAGCTTTCGCACCAATCTTTTTAGCCAGAAGATATGGGGTGTAGCGTGAGTTTGAAATGCATTTGTAGATTAAGTCTGTTCGAGTTTCCATTTTACCTCCAAATATTTTTAAATATATTTTAGCTGGTGTGTTACTATTAGTAGTAACGTTTCTATATATAGTAACTTAACGGTTATAAATGTTACTGTCAATAGAAACGCATTAATTATTTTTGAAAAATGATGAATATAACAAATATTTTAAAAGTATGAATTGTTTTTGAAAAAAATTAATGTTTATTGTTTATTTATCAGAAATAAATCCTTTAATTGCGGTGTATGCAGCAGTTGCTGGACTCATAAGATGGATTTGACCACCTTTTCCCATACGTCCATTAAAGTTTCTGTTTGTTGTGGAAGCACAGACTTCACCGGCAGCCAAAACACCGTTACTCATACCAAGACAGGCACCGCAAGTTGGGTTTGTAACACAAAAACCTGCATCCAGGAAGATATTTATTATTCCTTCTTTTAAGGCCTGGCGATAAATCTTTGTTGTAGCAGGGGAAACAATTCCACGAACGCCTTGTGCCAGATGTTTTCCTTTTAAGATTTCTGCCGCAATTCGTAAATCTGAAAGTCGGCCGTTTGTACAGGAACCGATGTAAACCTGATCAACCTTTACATCATTCATTTCTGCTGCTGCTTTTACAAGGTCAGGTTTGTTTCCGTAAGTAGAGAGCGGGGTAAGTTCCGAAAGATTATAAGAATGTATAGATTTATATACTGCATCATCATCAGACCAGAGAGATTTCCAGCTTTCCACAGCAGCTTGCATTGAAGCGTAGCGATTTTGAGTTGAATCAGCGATATTCTCAGCTTTATCATCATCCTTTTTAATAAAAGGCCACAAGTATTCAGCTGTTTTTACATCAGGATAGCAGATTCCGCTTGTTGCACCGGCTTCAACAGCCATATTGCATAATGTCATTCTGGCTTCCATATCAAAGTTTTCAATAATTAGGCCTGTAAACTCAAGCACACAGTTAGTTGCACCGTTAGTTCCAAGCTTGCTGATGATGAATAAAATTACATCCTTGGCGTAAACACCTTTCTGAAGCGTTCCAGTAAGTTCAATCTTAATAGTCTCTGGCATTTTCATTGCACAAACGCCTTTCAGAATGCCAACCTCAAGGTCTGTAGTACCAACTCCGGCCGCAAATGCTCCAAAAGCACCGTAAGTACAGGTATGAGAATCGCCCATTATAATAGTCTGCCCCGGACGAACAAAGCCTTTTTCCGGGAAAAGTGCATGACAGACACCGTTACTGCCTATATCAAAAAAATCCTTAATGTTGTGGCTTTTTGCCCAATCGCGCATAATTTTGCCCTGAAGAGCCGTTTTTGAATCCTTTGCCGGAGTTACATGGTCAATTACAGCTTTTATTTTTTCAGAATCAAACACTTCATCAAGACCGCGTACTTTAAGGTCATTTAAAGCAAGCGGCGTAGTAATTTCGTGACAAAAAACCCTGTCCAGCCCGATTACATAAGTACCTGCAAATGGTTCATCAACTATATGCGATTCAAAAATCTTCTGTGCGATTGTTTTTCCCATAAAAACTCCCTGAAAATCTATATAATATTTTAATAGTAGAATAATCGGTATGCAAGCAATTTCACACCTTATTTTTTTATAGTTTTTTACAGTATTTAACTTTAATTTTCCTAGTTAAAAATACTTAAAAATGTGATATTATTGATTGTCGCATCAAGTGCGACAATGACAATTAGTAATCACAAAACTTAGGATGGTAGCTATGTTTTTAGAAGGAAAAAATGTTTTGGTTTTCAAAAAAGGAAACGAAACTCTTATGATTGAGCCTTGGGGCAAAGATTCCCTGAGGGTTCGCTCAACTCTTGACCCTGCATTTATAGACAGAGACTGGGCACTTACCGAAAAAATAAATCACGGTACGGCAAAAGTAACTATTACGGAACAAGGCGGACAAATCACAAACGGTCGGGTTACCGCAAAGCTGAACAATAACGGCGTACTGGCTTTTTATAAAGATGATAAAGAGATTCTTCACGAGTATTTCCGCTCTTATGATCCGTCTGCAACAAAGCGTTCCTGCTGTACAAAAATCATAGCAAGAGAATACAAGGGCATCATCGGCGGAGACTACAAGCTTACAGTTCGCTTTGAAGCAAATGACAATGAAAAGCTTTTTGGTATGGGGCAATATCAGATTCCTTACCTTGACCTTAAGGGCTGCGTTCTTGAACTTGCACAGAGAAACTCTCAGATTTCCATTCCATTTGCAGTTTCATCACTTGGCTATGGGTTTTTATGGAACAATCCTGCAGTTGGTCACGTAAACTTTGCTAAAAATATTACCGAATGGGTTGCAGAAAGCACAAAAGAACTTGATTACTGGATTACAGTTGCCGACACACCTGCAAAAATTGTAGAAAACTTTACAGAAGCTGTTGGACGTGCGCCAGTTCTTACAAACGACTACCTTGGTTTCTGGCAGTGTAAGCTTCGTTACCGCACACAGGAAGAAGTTCTTACTGTTGCCCGCAAATACAAAGAGCTTGGAATCCATCTTG
>JAEEGK010023196.1_pt1 | contig 12960 bp, 11 predicted proteins | sample 8958771 | NCBI WGS metagenome assembly JAEEGK01 (sample SAMN16246547, study PRJNA631951) | gut metagenome | biome: gut microbiome; feature: rumen; material: SC-attached | host: Bos | place: Iran: Karaj | collected 2018-10 | reverse complement strand
GAGTATTTTAGCGAATTTAAGAGAAAATTTTAATTTATGACAAATTAGATTAAATGAAATAAATTCAAATGTTGTTATTTTTAATAATAAATTTAATATAAAATCAAGTTTCATTGAATTAAGTGAAATATTAATTGATTATAATTATTATGAAAATTATTTAAATGGAAATATCAACTTTTGCATTAAAAGATAAAAAAGAAATTGCAATTCAATGTTTAAATGCAGTTATTAGTAGATGGGAATTTTCAACACAATTAATAATGAAGAAGAAAATAAAGAATAATAAAATATTATTATATATTATTTTAATAATTAATTATTTATTTATATTATTAATTCATTTATAAAAATTAAATACATTCATTCAAATCAAATCCACATTTCAATCCAATAAAAATATAAACAATAACTAAAAAAGCAAAAATTGAAAATAAAATAATACAACATCTTTTTTTTTTCGCAGCCCATTTGACTTTTTTTGAACCTTTATAATAAAAATCTGAAAATTCAGACAAATTTTTTACTTTTGAATTAATATTACCCAAATTTTCATTTCTATCTAATAATTTTTCTTGTGTTCTTAAAACTTCTTTATGAAAATTTCTAATATCATTACTTAAATTAGTAATAGCTTCATTTTCAATAGTTCCAATATTTTTTTCATAAAAATTCATTTTTTCTTCTAAAACATTTTCAAATTCTTTTAAACAATATTCAGTAATAGAATCTTCAATTGTTTGTTCTTTATTAATTTGATTATTAAATTCATCTTTTATAGATAATAAAAAAGCTAAAACAGTTTTTTCAGGAACAGAACTATCAACAATAGCAAAAAATGTAATTTCATTTTCTTTAATATAAACATAATTATGTGTTTCAGAACGTTTATAAATTGCTTCTTTTTCATTAAAATTTTTTGAAAAATTTTTTACTTCTTTATAAAAATTAAATTCATAATCAGAATGATCAACGAGAATAATATTTTTAAATAAAATTGCACTATAATAAAAACTCGACATCATATTAAAATTTAAATAAAAAAAAATATTTAATAATTTTATTTTATTTATTTAAATGAATTCATCAAATTTAAAAAATCAAATTAATCCTTCAGATGTAATTAAAATAATTTTTCTTTCTATTTTTACAAATTTTTTCGCTGAATTTTTAACATGGATGTTTATTTATCGAAGAAAACATTACAAAGAAACAAAAAAACAAATAGATATTTTAAACAAAAAAATCGAATTAACAAAAGAAAGCATTAAAGGTCGTAATAAACAATTAGATAAAAAATTAAAACAACAAGAAAAAGATTTAAGCTATTTATCATTCGAAATGATGAAAACTAAAATGATTAGTATGGTTATTATTGGTCTATTTACAATATTTTTTATTTCTTTATTTAATGGACTTTTTCAAGGAATCGTTGTTGCAAAATTACCTTTTGTTCCTTTCAAATTATTAGCTAATATGTCTCATAAAGGAATTTTATCTAATGATTTAACTGATTGTGGGTTTATGTTTTTATATGTATTATGTAATATTTCTTTTAGACCTATCATTCAAAAAATTTTGGGATTTGCTCCACCTAGAAATACAAATAATATGCCAAATTTCTTTAATTTAAATGATAATAATAAATATTAATTTAATATTTTTAATTAATTGTAATTTAATTTTTTTTAAATTATAACTTAATAATAATAGTATTAATATTAATTTAAATAATTTTTTATATGGCTTTTGTAATAAGAAGCAATAGAGTAATGACTTTTACTAACAATGATAGTGGAATAGGTCCGGGTCAATATTTTGATGAAAATAATAACGATAATTATTCAAATAACATATCAATAGATAGAATAAATAATTCAACATATAATAGTATTTTATCTAAAAAAAAAAATTTACATTATGAAGTTCCATTCAACACAACTTCTTTACGAGCACCTATATATAATACAGATGATGTTCCTGGTCCTGGGGCATATGGTCCTTCAACAACAGAAACATTTAATAATAATAATATAGAAAATTTAAAAACTGTAAGTTCATATTATACAAATAATTTAACTTCAAATAGTGAAAATAAAGGATTTTTAACAAGTTCAAAAAGATTCGATTTTGATAAATTTAAATTTAATAATAATAATAATGAATTTAGTACTCCATTAACATATTATAACGATAATATATATAATAATACAATTTCATCAAATAATAATAATTTTTTTGATAAAAAAAAATTAAAAAAAATAAATTATAAATCTTTATCAAATGAAAGAGTATGTTCAATTCCAGCAAAAGAAAATTTTGGTTATAATATTAATAAAAATGGTGATGTTATTATGGCTAAAGACCCAGATAAAAATATTAAATTAAGTGGATTAAAAGAAAATTCCGCTGGTCCGGGACAATATAATTTAAATTTAAGTTGGAATAAAGGACAAATTAAATATAAACCTGAAAAAAAAATAAATAAACAAAAAGAAATTATAAATGAATTACAAAATAATAATAACATTAGTGAAACTACATTAACAACTTACACAGAAAAAATGAAAATAAATCAAAGTTCTTTAAATAATTCAAATATTAAAATCGAAGATGAAAAAAAAAATAATAATAATAAAAATAATAATAATAACAATCCAAGAAATAAAATATTTCATGATTTTCTTGAAAGAAAAAATAAAAATCATAAAAAAAACATAGAATTAAATGAAAAAAATATAATATCAAATACACAAAGAAATTATATAGACTCACCTGGTCCAGGTTTTTATGAAAAAGATTATAGAGAAATTAATAAAAATCAATTCAAACATTCATCAAATCTTCAAAATTTCGGTTCATCTAGTCCAAAAAAATCTGAATTTATAAATGCTAATATTAATAACACCGTCGGACCAGGCGAATATTTCAAAGAAAAAAACAAATACGAAAAAAATAATAATAATAACTTATTTTATAATATAAATAATAATAATAAATACATAAATAATTTCAATAATATAGACCCAAAAGATGTCGGAGTTTTAATGAGCAATTTAAGAAAAAATAATGTTAATAAAATATTAGGACCAGGTCAATATAATATATCAAGAAATTTTATTAAAAAAAACTTTTCTAATTTACATCAATTCAATAGCACAAATCCGCGTTTCAAAGAAAAAAAAATCGAACCTAAAATTCAATATAAAAAAGAAGAAAATAATAAAAAATATTTAATTCAAACAGCAAACCCAAAAATTATTATAAAAAACGAAACAGAAGAAGAAAAATTTATTTCATATGTTAAAAAAAATATTAATAAAGATAATAACAAAAATTCAATGCCCGCAGTTGGAACATATAATCCAGGAATCGCATATAGTATAGAATATCAAAATAGTAAAAAAATGAATCCTCATCAAAGTTTTATTGCCCCTTTTAATACAATTAATAATCGTTTTGGTTATACAAAAAATGAAATAATTGGACCAGGAAATTATAATTATGATGTGGCTTTTAATAAATTAAAAGCAACAAACAGACAATTTAAAATCTTTGGAGAAGATGAAGAAAGATTTAAAAATAGCTTCGGAGAAAAAATGCTTAAAAATAATCCAGGTCCAGGAAATTATAACATATCTAATTCTTTCGATTGGAATAAAAAAACATTTAATGTTCTTTTTAAATCAAAATAAATTATTATTATTATTATATAAAATACATTAATTATAAAATATAATTAATTTTAATCTCATTATAAAAAATATAAAAAAAAATTAAAAAAAAAAAAAAATGGCTGAATTAAATATAATGTTAGATAAAATAGATAATCAACTTCATGACAGAGGAATAATAAAAAAAAAATTCGATTATGACAATCTTCCAACTTATTATACGAATTATTTCAAAACAAATAATTTAAACAAAGGTTTTTATGAAACTGAAATGAAGATAAGAAATGACCCTAATTTTATACCAACTTATTCATACACTCAATTATCAAATATGAGAAATGCAGATTTAATAGAACGTCAAAAAATTCAAGACACTAATTTAATAGCTACTAAAGAATTCGAAGTTAGAAAATTAATTGAACATGAATTAGAACCTTACCTTCAAAATATTAGACTCGAATTAAAAAATACAATCGAAGATTTTAAAAAAGAATTTCAAAATTTGAATGATGAAAAGAAAGAAATTGAAAATATGAAAAATATTATTAGAGAAAATAATCAATTTATTAGTAAAATTGATAATGATTTTCAATATTTAAAAAATGATAATAATGAAAAATATAATTATTTAAAATCACAAATTGAAAATAAAAATAATAATTTATTTAATGAATTAAATTCGAAATTTTTGGAAAATGATGTTAAATTAGAACAAATGAATAAAAAATTAAATGATAATATTAATGATATTAATAAAAAAATTAAAAAAAAATTAAATGAAGATGAAAATAATGAAAAAATTATTGAATTAGAAAATAAATTAAATGATTTAATTAATAAAAATCAAAATAATATTTTAGAAATTAATAAAATTAAAAAAGATATTCAAAATTTAAAAAATAATTTTGAACAAAATAAAAATAATAATATGATTAAAGAATTAAATAAAAATTTAAATGAATTAAATTCAAATTTTAATAATTTTAAATCAGAAAAAAATTCTGTAATTTTATATTTACAAAACGAAATTACCAAATTAAATAATAAAAATAAAGATTTAGAAAATAAAATAAACAATTTCATTGAATATCAGGTTCCAAGAGAAAGTAATGTTTATAATGAAAAAAGTATAAATGAAGAAAAATTAAATAATTTGCAAAATGAAATTCAAAATCAAGTAAATGACGTTTTAAAAAATTTAACTGATTTAATAAATAATATAAGAATTAGCTTAGAAAATTTCAAAAATGAACAAGTTAAATCAAATGACATTTCAGGGCAAATGTTTAATGCTTTAATTACTGAAATTAACAATATAAAAAGATCTAATATTAGTTATTATAAAGATAATGAAGAAAATATAGATCAAATTGAAGAATATATTAATAAAATAGCTTTTGAAGAAATTCCAAATATTCAAAAAAATATAGGAAAATTAATTATTGAATTAAATAATAATAATATTAAATTAAATGAAGAAATGCAAAAAGGTTTTGATGAAAATTCAAAATGGCAAAAAGAATTAGTAGAAAATATTCAAAATAAATTAAATGAAATAACAGAAAATTATGATAATAGATTTAGACAAACATTAAGTTTAAATGATCATATGATTAATACTTTAAATAATGAAAATGTTACAAGAGAAATTGAAAATATTAAAAAAAAAATAATAGATTTAGAAAATAAAATTAATAATAATAATAATAATTAAAATATTAATAATTATTTTAAAAAAATATTTTTATTTATAATATTTTAAATTAATATTTTTTATAACTTTATATAATTAATATTTAATTAATATATCTTATTGTAATGTTTTATTTTCTTCATTAATTTTTTTATAATCTAACAAACCAATTAAATTATTTTCAATTTCAGTAAGAATATTTTCTTTAAATCTTTTAATACAACTTTGTAAATCAAGAGCTTTTTCTCTAAAATTTTTCCAATTTTTATCAAATTCTTCTTTATTTTCTATATTACAAAGATCAGGAATTTGATTTTTTTCAATCATTTCATGCAATCTATCAGTATAAACATCTAACATATCTTGATGATATTCATATAAAGCAGATTCTTTACATTTTTTCATATAAAATCCAAAAATATAAGTATTTTTTAACGTTCTATGACTATCAATTACAGTATTTACAATATCATCTAAAAAATTTAAATCTAAATATGGAATAAAATGCTCATCTTTTAAAATAGGTTTAAAAGTTTCTATTCTTTCATTTAAATTTTTCGCATATTTTTGACTTTTAGCATGATCATTATATCTATCATAAAAATATACATATCTTTCTAAATCATATTTCATATTTTCTTTCATTTTTTCTTTTTCTTTATCAACTTTAGTTTGATCGAATTTCGTACATTTATACCAAGAAGAACCATGAGGTCCCCATTCACCTAAACAAATCCAACAAAATTCATATCCACACCCTCCTGCTTTTTTTTGACAGGTCATATGATTGCAACCTTGATTTTTTTCTATATATCTATGACATTTAGGACATTGTTTTGTATTAACAATCAACCATTTCGCATCTTCTGAACTACTACTATTTTTTTTCTCCCACATATTTATCATTTCACAATCACATGGTCTATGTGTTTCTTTTAAACATTTAAAACAAAATACCATACCACATTGGCATGTTATCTCTTTCATTCCATGTCCAGGGACATTAACACATATGCCACATTTTGGATTAGGGCACCATTTTATATCACTGTTTGAATCTGTGTAGTTTTTTAATAGATATGTCATATATTTTTGATATGCTATTTTATCATCTTTAAAACATTGTTTAAATAAACTTTCACCTACTATTAAATTACATCCTTTCAATGGACAAGGAGTTGATATTATTGTTAAAGGATCTTCTAAACGAGTGTAACAGTATTGAACAAAACAATCTTGACATAAATTATGTAAACATTTCAAACCCATTTTATCTTCGTTTGTTAAATCACATTCACATACTAAACATTGATTTGGAGTTAATTTTGTTTTTTTGAAGAATTTAATTAATTCGTTTTTACTTTCTTGACTTTGTTCTATTCCACATTTAATTTTGATATTTATTGTATTTTCAAACCAAATATTTTGTAATATATCATAATTCCAATTGTAATTAATTAAAACTATGGATGCTTCATCTTTTGATAAAGATGATAATTGTTGGAACTCTTCTATTTGAGCATTTCTTTTTTTTTCTAATTGATCTTGTTTTAATAATTCATAATCCATATTAACGTTTTTATTCATATCTAATTCTTCAGTTTCATAATCCATATAATCATCTGGATTATATTCCATTTCATAGTCATCTGCCATTTTTATATTTATGTTATATTTTAAATAAAGGTAATTTTTTATATATAATTTAGTTAATTATTTTTTTGAAATTATTATTTTATTCTAGATCAGATTTAATTAAATTAATATATTTAAAACTATTTATCAATTATATATTTTTATTAATATAATAATTTTTTTTATAATAAAAAAAATAAAATATTATTTTATTAAATAATATTTTATATGTCTGATTTATTTTCAGTGTATGAAAATAATTTATCAAAATTAATAACAAAATTAAAAACAACTTTAGATAATTTAGGTAATATTATTGATAAAAGTGAATTTAATAAATCAAATGATAATAAATCATTTTTAGAATGTTTTAATTATATTTCAGAATCTGAAAAAATTATAAAACAAATGAACATAGAAAATTCTTCAATAATAAATAAAACTTTATTTGATGATTATCAATTAAGAATAACAACTTATTCATCAGCATTAAATGAATATAAAAAAACTTTAAATAGACTTGAAGATAGATACAAAGAAAAAAAAAATTCATTATTATTTGATGGAAAAAATGATTTAAATGGAAATTTAATTCAAAATGAACAATTAGCCTATTCAGGTAACCAAAAATTACAAGAGGCCAGAAGAGTTTTAGCTGGAACAGAAGACATAGGAACAAAAATATTAAGTAGTATGGAAAAACAAACAGAAGATATGAGAGCAATTAATGTTAAAATAAAAGGAATGAATGATGATTTAGAAAATAGTAATAATATATTAAATAGAATGAAAGTAAGATATGAAAAAAATAAAAGATCTATAATAATTTTTGGTGGAATTTTAATAATAATAATTATATGTATTATTTTATATAAAATTATTTTATAAATAATAATATATATATGTCATTTACTATGTTATATATCATATAATTATATTATATAAATATAAATAAGAAAATAATTTAAATATAAAAATTATTTAAAATAATTAATTTTTTTATTATATTATAAATTAAAATATAACTTAAATGTCTCAAGAAGAAGAAAATCGAGAAGAAATTAAAGTCGAAGAAGAAAATGAGATGTTAAAGCTTAAAAAAGAAACTCGATGTGATATATTTGCACATGGGGATATAATACCAAATTCATATAAAGATAACACATTAAAAGAAGAATTAATCTTAGAACATGTAATTCAATTTAAAAAAGAATTTGGTTTATCATATGATGCCAAAAGAGAATTATTATTATACCCACAAAATGAATGTGGTAAATATAAATTTATATGTACAACAGTTCGTCCTACAAAAGTACCTTATCCAGAATTATATGATTATAAAAAATGTGCAAAATTTATTTCAGAGTTTTTTGAATATGAAGAACTTTCTCCACCAACAGAATTTCCTAAATTTATTCCCGCTCCAGACAATGTAGTTAAATGGCAAATAGGAGATTGTTTTGATTTAAGTATAGTATTATGTTCATTATTAATAGGAGCTGGATATAATGCATATGTAGTTTATGGTATAGCCCCGAGATTTATAACAAGTAAAGATGAAACGAGATTAAGCCCACCTGAAATGCCAGATGATATAAAAATAATAGAACCTGATTTAGAAGAAAAAGAAGATGATATAGAACCTACAATAAAAGATAAGGTACCCATTTTTTCTGATTTTGATAGACAAGAAAAAGAAGAAGAAGAAGAAAAAGCAAGACAAGAGCATATTAAAAATACTGTAATTGATGATGATATGCCTGAATTTGAAAGAAATGACCCTTTTAAACATAGACGTATTCATTGTTGGGTAATGGTAAAATTAGAAACAAAAAATGAAGATAAAAGTATTAAAAAAGAAAGTATATTTATTGAACCAAGCACAGGAAGATTATATAATATTATGGATAGCCCATATGAAAAAATAGATGCAATATTTAATAATTATAATTTTTATATTAATTTACATTATGATAAACCTGTAAATGAAATCGATTGGAATTTAAAAAAAGCTGCAAATTGGGAATATGTAATGTTAAATTCAGGGGAAGAAAATGATGAAGAAGAAAAAAATTCAGAAGAAGAAGAAAAAGAAAAAAATGAAGAAGAAAAAAATAATGATGGAGGATTAATGTTAAATGCACTTAATAATGCACAACAAAAAGAAGAAGAAGAAACTAAACCATCCGAAATATTAGATATGCCTCCACCATGGCCAAATAAAATAATAATACCCTTAAAAAAATATAACGAACGTTCTCCAACAAAAACACAAGTAACATTTTATGAAAAAACAAAAGTTGAAAAATTTGCACCTTTCAGTCAAACTGATGGATTAGTAATGAAGATATATAATTATAGTGACTATGCTAGATTTTTATTAGTAAGTGTAGAACATAGATATCGTAATAGAGGAGATAAATTATATAAAAAAATATATTACCCTTATCAACATAAAACAGTAGATTATTATTTACCTGGTCAAATATGGCATTGGAAAGAAGTTGAAGAAGTAGAAGCCTCTTATAAAAAAACTATTTTTTATCCTACAAATTTCGAAACAGGAATAATTTATAGAGAGGAAATATTTGGCCAAAAAATATTACATAAATATGAAAGTAGAGATGATAAAGTTTTTGAACGTAAAATTCTATTAAATAAAGACTCAAAAGAAAAAATTACATCATATAGATTCTTTATTGATTCACCTTTATATGATAATAAAATATTAATAACTAAATTTACACAAAAAACAAATTCAAATCCTTATTTACCCCCTGAAGATCAAATATTTAAATTATCATATAAATTTGAAAATGGAACTAATATTCAAGTAATTAATCATTACGGAAAAGGAAAAATACTTTCTAAACCAGAAATATTTTCTTTTGAAGATGAATCAAGTATGACCGGAGATAAAGATGATTCAAATAAAAAGATAGATGATGATAAAGAAATTTGGAGACGTAATATTTATATGAAAAAAAGTCAATATATCGAAGATTTTAAAAAAATAGAAGATAGTTATAATAAAAATTATATAGAAAGTATAGAATTTAATAAACTCATTGCAGAACACAGAAAATTACCTGCAGATAAAAATAAAATTCTCTATGAAAAAGGTCAAAAAGATTTACCTATTCCAATTTTAGAAAAAGACTTATTCGATTTAGATAATATGTTAGAAGAAGAAAAAGATAAAGATAATAATGACTATACAGGTAATCAACAAAGCTTTGATAGAATTGCACATTTTTTGCAAATACAAAAAGAAAAAATGGAAGCTGGAGAAGATAATGAAAAAATTAAAGAAGATATTATTAAAGCATTTAAAGATGAAAAAACTACCGTTACAAATGTTTTACAAAAATTATTAAAAGAACAAGTCAATACTTTACAAAGTAAAATTGAATCGTTCAAAAATAAAGAAACTTATAGCAAAGAAGATATTGATAAACATAATGCAGAAGTTAATGAAATTCAAAGAAAAATTAATATTATTTATCAAAGGTCACATAAACATATTACAAAAATTATGGAGGAATTAAATGAATTATTAGAAAAAATGGATGAAAATTTCAATAAAGAAAATTAAAATAAAATATTTTATAATTATTATTATTAATAAATTAATAAATTTTTATTATATATTTTTTTTAAATATTAAATAAAAAAATGTAAAAAATTATTTATTTATTATTATGATAAATCATTTTTAGTAATTTTAATTAAATTGTTTTTAATTAATTCCAAATAACCATTATTATCTTGTTCTAATTTATAACAATCAAAAAAAGCATGTAATTGAGCTTGAGTATTTAAAAAATCCATTTTTTTATTATCGTTTAAAATATCAATAAAAGTATCACAATAAGTATTATATTTTTTTAAATATTCAATTCTGTTAGTTAATAAAGTTCTCGATTCATCATCAACAGGATTTGTTTTAGCTGATAAAGCTTTTTCATATTTTTCAATAGTTTCCAAAGAAATTGCTTTTCTATCAGTTAAAGCAGTTATTAATTGATCTATTGAATTAGCATTATCAATTTCTGGATAGGTAACTGAATTACAACAACTTCCCATATTTAAATAAATATTTTAATAATAATTTAAAATATTTATAATAAATTTATTTTAATTAGAAATACTTATATAAAGATTTAAATGGAATTAAATAATTCAATAAATAATAATAATAATAATATTGAATCTAATTTAAATAAAATAAATTTAAATATCAACAATTCTAATTTGAAATCTTTAACAATATGTTCAATTACTTGGAATATGCATGGGGAATGTCCTTCTAATTCAATTATTTTTGATTTATTATCTCCTCATTTAAAAGAAAGATATGATATTTATTGTATTGGTTCTGAAGAATGTTTACGTTCAATATTTAAATCTTTATTTTATTCTGATAAATCTTATTGGGAAATTTCTCTTTCTGAAATTTTTAATAAAAATTTTTATTATTTATTTTCTAGTTATACATTAGCAGCTATTCACTTAGTAATATTTGTCAAAATTGAGTTAAAAAAATATATAAAACTTATAAGTACAAATGAAGTAAAAACAGGTGGGTATAATTTAATTGGAAATAAAGGGGGTGTATCAATTTTATTAAATATATATAATTTAAATATTATGATAATAAATTGTCATTTAGCTGCAAGAAAAGATTATAGTATTAAAAGAAATGATAATTTTAAAAGAATAGTTGATAAATTTATTACAATAAATAAACAAATAGATTTTATTATTTTTATGGGAGATTTAAATTATAGATTAAATACTGATAAATTTAATATTGAAACAATTAAACAAAATTATAAAGAATATTTAATTTTTGATCAATTAATTTTTGAAAGAAATAATAATAGATTAAAAGTAGATTATTTTTTAGAAGGTGAAATTAATTTTTTGCCTACTTTTAAATATAAAAATGGAACAGATGAATTTGATAATAGTAAAAAAGATAATAATCCTGCGTGGACAGATAGAATATTATTTTTAAAAAAAAATACAATTAAAAATGTTTTTGATGTAAGTTTAAAAAAATATGATAGTATGCAAAATATTATTATGAGTGATCATAAACCAGTTTATGCTTATTTTGAACTAATAATTCAAAATTAAAAATAATTGTTAAAAATTTTTATCTAAAAAATTTTTATAAATAATAATTTATAAATATATAAATATATTATTAGTTCAATATTGTTATATTATATATTAAAATAATAAATATTTATATTTGTAAAAATTTATATATTTTTTTTTTTATTTTGAAAATTTTTAACGGTTTTTTTATTTTGAACTAATGATAATTGTTGAAATAATGAATTTAATCTAGAAATATTTTTAATATTATTTGATTCATTTTTATCATTTATTTTATTATTTAAAATATTATCTGAATTTGTTATTTCATCTAAGGCAATAAATTTTTTATTGTTTTCATTTTTTTTATTATTTTTAATATTATTATCTGAATTTAATTTTAAATTTTTCAATAATTCAGTAATATTTTCAATATTTAAAAATTTATTTTTATTTTCTTTTTCATCATCAGATTTAACATCATTTAAATTTTTATAAATCTTTAATAAATTATCTAAAATTGTGTTTATTCTTTTTTTCCAATATTCATTTTCATGAACTAAATCGATTATTGAAAATAGTTCATTAAATAAATCATCTAATTCTAATCTTAAAGCGCGCTTTTTATTTAATAAATGTCTTTTTTCAGTTAAATAGCTACTTTCTATATAACTACTCATATAAGTGAATATATATTAGATTAAATTATTTATAATATTTGAAAAAAATTATGTAATATATATTAGATTAATAAAATAAATATTATAGATTTTTATAATTAATTATTATTTATTAATTAATTTATGATTATTATTTTTAATATTAATATTTTAAAATAATAAAAATTTGAAT
>JAEEGK010023195.1_pt1 | contig 12960 bp, 10 predicted proteins | sample 8958771 | NCBI WGS metagenome assembly JAEEGK01 (sample SAMN16246547, study PRJNA631951) | gut metagenome | biome: gut microbiome; feature: rumen; material: SC-attached | host: Bos | place: Iran: Karaj | collected 2018-10 | reverse complement strand
TAGAGACACGCAAGAATATTTTGCAGGCTGTGCAGGCACTACCGCTATTGCCTGACGATGTGGCTTTGGTCATGGTGGGACGTCATACGCCCTATACTGACCAGGTGTTGCAGTATGTTCGTGAACATCATTTGGAGGAACGTGTACGTGTGCTGCATGGTGTACCTGATGAGCATCTGCCCATGCTCTATGCTTTAGCCGAGTCGTTTGTCTATCCGTCAGTCTACGAAGGTTTTGGCATTCCCATCATCGAAGCTATCAGCTGTGGCTTGCCCGTCGTGGCTTGCTCAGGTTCTTGTCTGGAGGAGGCTGGTGGCCCTGATAGCCTTTATGTTCAGCCAGGTAATGTTGAGGCTATGGCTGCTGCCATCCGTCTAACCTTAGTAGGGGCAGAGGGTAGGGAGCTTCGTATCGAGAACAGCAAAAAATACATCCGCCGTTTCAGCGGATGTAATGTTGCCGACCAGGTGGTAAATGTTTACCAGAGCCTGCTCTAATATCTCAATTTCTCATTTTCTCAATCTCTCAATACAATACCGCAGGTATCAGCTCTTTGGCGCGTTCAAAGTCTTCTACTGTATCCAGTTCGATGGAGAAGAAGTTTGTTGTGTCCACCACGCGGAAGTGATGACCTTGTGGAATGAGGCGCTCAAAGGCACGCTCATAGAAGATGTCAATGAGACCTTCGCGTTCTATCATCTGTTCCAATTCACGGAACAATGCTGTAGAATAGTCACTGGCAATACGCTCCACACCTACTGATTCACCTATGGCATCAGCAATGCTGCATGTCTTGCTGAGTTCCACCACACGACCTTCGCCGTCAGTAATAATCTTGATTTCCTCTTCACCACATTCGTGACGGTTCAGTGCCAAGGCAGTACCTGTCTCATCGACAATGGCTTTTACCAGTTTCGGATCCAGCAGAATGTCGCTGTCCATCAAGAGGAAGTCCTTCCCATCTGTATAGGGGCGTGTCATCCACAATGAGAAGATATTGTTGTTGTGCTCGTAGTCAGCATTATGGATGAAGTGGATGGTAAGGGTGGGATAGTGCTCCGTCAGGAATCCGCGAATCATCTCACTACGATAGCCCGTCACCACTACCAATTCGTTAATGCCTGCAGCTAATTGGGCATCAACGGTGCGCTCCAACAGCGTACGTTCACCAACCTTTAGTAGGCATTTGGGTTGCGTATCCGTCAGCGGACGCAGGCGCTTTGCCATACCCGCTGCAAGAATTACTCCTATCATAATTATTGACGTAGAAAATAAAATTACTCCGAAAGTATTTAGAAATTCTTCTGGATTGTTGCGGCAATCTCCTTGAACTCCTCTTCTGTCAGCTTCAACTTCTCCTTACGGAAGTCGGCATCAGCCTCACTCTGCATGGGGATGAGGTGGATATGGGCATGAGCAACCTCCAGACCGAGCACCACCTGAGCCACCTTCTTGCAGGGGAATGCCTTCTTGATGGCAATGGCGACCTGCTTGGCAAACTGCTGATAGCGAGCCAATTCGTCGTCGGCCATATCAAAGAAATAATCAACTTCACGACGGGGAATAACCAACGTGTGACCCTTTACCAACGGATTGATGTCGAGGAAAGCGTAGAACTCCTCGTTTTCTGCCACTTTATAGCTGGGAATCTCACCAGCGGCAATCTTTGCAAAAATATCCATAACTTTTTATTTTAGAAAACAACTTGGACAACTATAACAACATTTATTTTTTGTGAATTTGTTAAATAGTTGTCCTTGTTGTCTTTTGTTTTATGCAATGCTGATGTTCTCGATGCGCAGTTTGATGGTGCCACGTGGAATCGTAATCTCTACCTCGTCGCCAACCTTCTTACCCAATAGTCCTTGGGCGATAGGCGTCTTAATCGAGATTTTGCCAGCACGGAGGTCGGCTTCGTTCTCACTCACGATGGTGTAGCTCATCTTGGCGTTAGTGGTCAGATTGGTCATCTCCACCTTCGTCAGAATCTGGACGGTGTCTGTACTCAGACGCGATGTGTCCACCACTTTAGCTTCAGCAATAGTAGCTTTCAGCTTGTTGATTTTATCCTCCAGATGTGCCTGAGCTTCCTTGGCAGCATCATACTCACTATTCTCACTCAAGTCGCCCTTCTCACGAGCTTCTGCAATAGCAGCAGATGCTTTAGGACGTTCAACCGCTTCCAGGCGGTGCAGTTCGGCTATCAGTTTGTCGTAGCCTTCTTGTGACATGTAAGCCATAATCCTTAATATTATTTTAGTTCTTTTCTTTGATTCTATTGTCGGACGCAGAAAAAATAAAGAATCCCGACCTTCGTCGTCGGAATCCTAGTTTTCTATCTATGTCTCTTACTGGTTTGCAAAGGTAGGCATTAATTTTGAAACGGCCAAATTTTTCGCTTCAAAATTTTTCTTTTTGGTTGATTTATGTCAAGAAAGTGTTTTATGAACACTACTTTTATACATTGATTTCTTGCACTTTATGAAAAAAACGATTACCTTTGCATTGTGTTTTTCATAGTATTAGATTTAAGGTTAACAAAGGTCGGGGCTCAGCGGAGTCCCTTTTTGTTCGTCCAGCACGAACGTATTCTAATAGGTGAAAGACCTTAACGTACCCTTATAGCGGGAAGCGTCCAGTCGGAGGCAAGGGTGTCTATCGCGAGGTAGAATCTGAAGGAAGCCCGAGACAAACATCTGGCCTGACGTACAGAAATCACATATAAGGCATATGATTGTGGATGAGGTGGCAAAATACACTAAAGTCCAATAGCTATACGGAACAATCGGTGTAAATGTGGCAGGCATAAGATGGAAAGAATACGTCCATAACTGGAGAGGTCTCGCAGGCGAGTCGCAAGACAAGCAGTAACAACGAACTGCGAGAAGTCAGCAGAGGCCGTAGTACCTGCGTAATCGATACAAGCAGGGAAGGGCTGAACTTTAGTTAAACAAGTAGTAAATGAATATTACCCTATGAAGGAAGAAAAGCAGAAAACACTTAGTGGCTGCCATGCGGAAGCAGGGACGGAATTCCGAGCTGCGTATGGAGTGCAGACCTGCATGGGGATAATTGAAAACAACCTTGTGGAAGTACCAATCGTAAAGGGAGACTTGCTAACGCATATTGTCTCGCCAAGTAACATGAACCTTGCCTATAAGCGGGTAGTGAGCAATGCGGGAAGTGGCGGTATCGATGGTATGGAGGTGAAAGAACTTTTGCCTTACCTGCGCAGCCATAAAGATGAGTTGGTAAGGTCACTCGTGGATGGCAAGTACCGTCCTAATCCAGTCCGACGGGTAGAGATACCCAAGGAGAACGGCAAGAAGCGTCCGCTCGGCATCCCGACCGTAGTAGACCGCTTAGTCCAACAAAGTATAGCGCAAGTCTTGCAGCCGCTGTACGAACCTCAATTCAGTAACAACAGTTTTGGCTTCCGTCCTCATCGAAGTGCCCACCAAGCCCTACGTTGTGCACAGTCCATTATCAATGATGGCAACCGCTTCTGCATTGATTTGGACTTGGAGCAGTTCTTTGACAACGTGAACCACTCTAAGCTGATAGAGGTCATCAGCAGGACGGTAAAGGATGGCCGGGTCGTATCCCTCATCCACAAATACCTCAATGCTGGCGTACTTGTTGCAGGCAAGTACGAGGAAACAAGGAAAGGCGTGCCGCAGGGCGGTCCGTTAAGTCCTTTGTTGAGTAATATCATGCTCAACGAATTGGACAAGGAACTGACCAAACGCGGTCATCCTTTTGTGCGCTACGCTGATGATTGCATGATATTCTGCAAGAGTGAGCGTGCCGCAGAGCGCATACTGGAGAGCATCTCGAAGTTTATCGAGGGTAAGCTTTTCCTGAAAGTGAACCGTGACAAGACGGGGGCAGGCTCGGTATGCGGAAAGAAGTTTCTTGGCTATACCTTTGATTTTGATGAAGAAGGGAGATGTTTGCTTCGTCTCCATCCCAAAACTATTGTTAAGCTGAAAGCGAGGTTAAAACAGCTTACAGGCCGAAGCAATGGTATGGGTTATGCGCAACGCAAGAAGGCATTGGAACTCTTTGTCAGAGGCTGGGTGGAATACTATAAGTTGGCAGAGATGAAACTAACCGTCAAGGATATAGATGGGTGGTTACGTCGACGCATCCGTATGTGTATATGGAAGAGTTGGAAGAATCCGAGGACTCGAATAGCCAACCTAATCAAATGTGGTGTACCTAAATGGCAAGCACAAAGGCATGGTTGGGTCAAAGGCTACTGGCGGGCTGCAGGGATGTGGGATTGCACTCGGGCAATGAATAACCGCAATTTATATCGGGCGGGCTATCGTTGTCTGAAGGATTATTACGTGCCAGTATCGTAAACAAAGAACCGCCGTATGCGGAACCGCATGTACGGTGGTGTGAGAGGTCGGAAAACGAAAGTAGGAAGAAAACTACTTCGTTTTCCTCCTACTCGATTTATTGTTAATGGTTACTTTTTGGGGCCTTTTTTACCCTTCATGCGACAGATTTTAAGGGGTAAAAAATCTGTGTCGCAGAAATACGGCAGTTGTCGTATACACTTCAGGCAAAAATCAAAGAATTTGTTGGAACGAGGCAAAAATCGCCATAATTTTGCAATGTCGAAAGTCAAAAACGACCCGGCAAGACAAAAATAATTAATGTATAACAATAAAAACTTTAAGATTATGAAAAAGAATTCAGTTATGGTAAAGTCGATGTTCATGAACATTCTTACCGCAGGTATTTTCAGTTTCGGTTTCGCATTCACCGCTTGCAGCGCAGACAATGACATGGCAAACGAGTTCGCAGCAGACAACAGCCAGGAGATTACCGCTGGCGAGAACGAAGGCATCAAACGACCAATCGGACTGGTCTACTCAGACTTCATCACTCCAAACGACGTACAGATCCTGAATGCTGACACCACTCAGATTGCAGTCAGCAAGGCTTTGGCCGACAAGTTGGGCATCCGTGACTTCGTGAGCCGTCCGATGGGTATCTGGCAGAGCCTGGATGAATGCGCTTATCTGCGCCGCGCCACCGCCCAGAAGCTGATAGGCGACAAGTACATCCTTACTGTTGTCCGCTCTGGTCTCGGTGAGGTGATGATGGGACAGGATTATGAGCTGAGCACTTCTATCTTCGTCAACCCGAATGCTGGTACGACACGTGGCGCTGACGGCGGTACTGATAAATATACCGATGCCAACAACGTGCTTCACCCCGTAGCAGTAAGCATCAATAGCATGGTGGGTGCCGACGGTCAGGTGACCCGTGGTGCAGGCGGTGCAGGCTTCGGCACACTGACAGCCGAGCAGATTATGGCTGGCGAGACTTTTGGAAGTTGTTGCCAAACCCGTGGCTTCCTTTCCGATATCTATAATGCCATAGACAGGGCCGTCACCTTCATCAAAAATGTCAAGAAGAACGGTCTGACCATCAATGGTGAGAATCATGGCAAGGTGCTGAATCTGGAGGGCACGATTACTCCTCGGGACATCCACGCCACATTCGGTAAGAACAAAGGTGACACGCTGACCATCAAGAGCAAGGTGCCCTACAACATCTCTCTCGACTATTATCTGAAGCTGAATTCTAAGACAAAGATCAAGAGCGTATGGCAGATGTGGGATGAGTGGACCCTGAACCCCATCGACTTCAAGTGCAACTACTTCGAGGGACGTCTCGACGGTGAATTCTCCATCGCTCCCCAGATGACGATCGGCGTAGGCGGAAAGGCTGAGCTGCCCAAGGACATGCAGGACCACAAGCTGTGCGACCTTCAGGAAATCCGCTTCACCTTCATGGCAGGCGTCGTTCCCGTAGCCATCATTGTACAGCCCCATCTCGACCTCCATGTCAATGCAGGCGTAGGCGGCAAGATCTACACAGGTTTGAAGTACGAGTATGCCAGCGAGTTCTCAGTAGGTATGAAGTACCAAAACGGATGGCAGCCCATCAGCAGATATGAGACCAAAAAGAACGAATTCAGCTTCATCAAGCCCACTGGTTCCTTCTCGGCAGAGGCAGAAGCAGGTGTAACCCTCGGATGCGACGTACTGGTTGACGGTCTGGTAGGCCCCACACTCAGCGTAGGCCCCATGTTGAAGGCAGGTCTGGAAGGCAAGGTCGCTCCGTTCGACGAGGTTCCCTTCACTTTCAATGCAAATGTAAAGCTCGGTCTCTATGGCAAGGCAGGTGCCACGCTGAAGCTCTGGAAGATTGAACTCCTGAAGTGGGAAACAGGTTTCAACTTCGGTCCTGAGTTGGAGATCTGGAGCTACAAGTACCCCAACGGTACCAACAAGGGTGGCAACAACAAACTGCTGCAGTTGGTCGAGGAAATGAGACAAGAGGCTTTGAAACAGATAGATGCAAAAACTGACGCCGCCGTTAATACCATCTTCCGCTAATCCACACAGACTCTCTCAATAGAAAAGGCTTCCCCCACAAGGGAAGCTTTTTTTTGCCTTGAAATATTAATAAAATCTGCTTTTATTTTGCATTTTTGTTCGATTTACACTATCTTTGCAGCAGAATTATTACTAACAATATGCAGAGCTCTCTGTCGAAACGGCTCACTTACCGCATCATGGCGGTGGTTCTGGTGATGATGGCAGTCATTGCCGGTGTGGTGTATAATATGGTAAAGGAGTACATGCTCGACGAGGCCAAGGAGCGCTATAAAAACATGTTGCTGAGCTCGCACGAGGAGCTGCGTCGCCACCTGTCGGATGTCTATGTGGCATCCAAAAACAATATGCACGACATTGAGCGCGACATTGACAATCCCGACAGGATGTTCAGTCACATGGAACGTATTGTCAGGCAGAACGCTGACATCGTCTGTTGCGCCATGTTGTTCAAGCAAGACTATTATCCCAGCAAGGGCCGTGTTTTCGTACCATGTGCCAGACTGGACTCGGCAGACAGACTGGTGGTGTCGAGGATTGACAGTACGTATAACAGTTACTTCTATGGTGAATGGTTCCAAGAACAGATGAAGAAGGACCAAGGCTGCTGGACAAAAGCCTACTTTGAGAGTGCGTTTTTCGCTGCCGGTCAGGAACCACGTCTGCTAACCACCTACACCGTTCCCATCCACGACCACGATGGACACCCAGTGGCTTTGCTTGCTGCCGACATGTCGCTGGAGTATCTGAGAGGCGAGATGATGGAGGACGTAACGAAAATGAACGCCCAGTTTAAAGGAAACAGGGAGCACCAGGCCTACAGCTTCGTCATAGACCATGAGGGCACATACATCATCCATCCCGACGAGAAGCGCATGCTAAGGGACACCCTCAAGGCGGACACTATCATGACTGACGAGATAGGGTCGGCAACAGCCGTCATTGATGGCGTGCCGTCGTGGATATACTATCGTAAAATAAAATATGTGAACTGGACGATGGCAGTCGTAGTGCCCGATGACGTCATCATGTTCAACGGACGGATGCTGAACATCATCATCCTCTTGACGATGGTCCTTGGCCTGCTGGCCATTTACCTGTTCTGTCGTCACCAAATCAAGGAAATCGCAGACCCCATTGCTGCTCAGAAAGCAGTCATGGAGCATGAACTGACTATTGCCCACAACATTCAGAAGGCCCTGTTGCCCCAGTCTTTCCCTGAACATGCCGACATCGACCTCTATGCTACACAGACGCCAGCGCGCGATGTGGGTGGCGACCTTTATGACTATTTTGTACACGAGGGGTGTCTCGTGTTCTGCATCGGCGATGTCAGTGGCAAGGGCGTACCTGCCGCCTTACTGATGGCTGTCATGAAATCCATGTTCCGCAGCGAAGCCCACCGGGCTGATAGTGCTGCTGGGATTGTTGAAACCATGAATCGTAACCTTGGCGAGGAATATAAAGGCGGCGACTTTGTCACGATGTTTGTGGGCATCCTCGACCTAAAAACGGGATTTCTCGACTATTGCAATGCAGGGCACGAAGCACCACTCGTCGCAGGTCGGCCGCTGGATGTCAAGCGTAACCTGCCAGTGGGAGCGCTGTCGGATTGGAACTATGAAGGTCAGCAGACTCAGTTGAAGTCTGGCGACATGCTGTTCCTCTATACCGACGGACTTAGCGAGGCCAAGAACAGTACTGGAGAGTTGTTGGGCAGAAAGCGCGTACAGCAGATAGTCAGCGAGCACGCCATAGACACAGCACGGCAGTTGGTAGGGGTGCTGGAGGCTGAGGAGCGTTATCATGCTGGTGATGCCGAACAGAACGACGACATTACGATGCTGGCCATCAGGTGGCAGCCAAACCCTCAGCTTCTCACCTTCTCACCATCTCACCTCACCATGTCGGCCTCAATGGACGAAATTGATCGTCTGGCCCCCTTTATCAGCCATGTTGCCGAACAAGCCGCCATGGAAGGAAGAGAGGCTAAACGCCTGCGTCTGGCAGTGGAGGAGGCCGTGGCAAATATCATCAATCACGGGCAGGCTACCACCATCACACTTCAGGCAACGATGGATGACAACCAACTGGTGCTGACCATCGACGATGACGGACAACCTTTCAATCCGACGGGCGAGTCTGCCACAGATTTCTCTGTGCCTGCCGACGAAAGGCCGCCTGGTGGGTTGGGCATCATGTTCCTGCACGAAATGACCGATGGGTTGGAATACCAGCGCATAGACGGACATAATGTGTTGAGGATAATTAAAAGAGTTAAGAATTAAGAGTTAAGAGTTAATAGATAAACATTAAGAGTTAAGGATATGTTGAACATCACGATTAACGAAGAGTCAGGAAGGCTCGTGGCAGGTCTCGTTGGTGACCTTGACAATGCAGCCAGTACTCAGGCAAAACGTAGTCTCGAACCTGTATTTGAACGTACAGACTGTGATGTGGTCATTGACTGTACAGGACTGAATTACATCTCCAGTAGCGGTCTGCGCATTATTCTCGACGTCTTCAAACATACTCGCAGCAACGGCCACAAGGCCATCCTGAGGAATCTGTCTGAGGACGTGAAGGAGGTCTTCGATCTCAGCGGATTCCTGCAGTTGTTTATAATTGAAAAATGATAGTTAATAGTTGAAGATGACAGAGGATATCAAGAAACTGCAAGACGAGGTCGCCTTTCTGAAAGGAGAGGTTGAACGGTTGAAGGACGAACTGGTACGCATGGTGAGCCGAAACCTCGACCTGTCTGAACGGCTGGAAATGGATGTTGACCTGCGCCGACGCACAGAAGCGGCTCGTGAAATCATGGAGGCGCGTGTAGAACGTCAGCGTAATGCAGACCTGCAGGACGACGGACAACTGATGGCACTCATCGAAATACACGTAGAGAAGGAACGTCCGCATCTGCGCCCCGATTTCGGTCCTACCGATTTAGCTGACATGTTGGGCGTATCGATGACAAGGCTTTACCAACTCTTCCGCCATCAGACCATCCATCGTACGCCAGAAGCCTATATCGACAATCTGCGCACGCTGGCTGCCCTGCGATTGTTGCGCGAAAAGCCCAACTATACCATTGCCGTCATTGCCGAGGAGGCGGGCTTTGCCAATGTCCGTACCCTTCAACGCCGCATACAGGATGCCATCGGCATGTCGCCCGTAGACTATCGCCTGATGCTTAACCGCGACTTATAAGACGCCCCACGCGTCCAGATACCAAGTTTTTGAGTAAGAAAATTAGCAGAAGAGTTTTGGAACGTCCTGAGAAGTTAAATCCTCGACGACGAATCCTCGTTCTTCGACGTGGAATCCTCGTTCTTCGACGTGGAATTAACGTTCTTCGACGTGGAATGAACTATAAGTAACGGTTTACGACCTTTTAGTCAATAGCAAAAGGGCCTTTTGCCAAGGGGGAAAGGCACTTTCTCATATAGCAACTCCCTGCCGCAATAGGAGTTTGCCCCTTTCCGTCATTCACTTTACGACCGTTCCAAAGTCAGTTTAGTAGGGTAAGGTGACTTGGGAATACCTCGTAGATGACTTGGGAACGACTCGAAAGTGACTTGGGAACGACCCTAAAGTGACCTCAGTTAGGCAAATGTTTCCAGAGGGCTTTCAATGCGAAGTATAGCAGGATGCCTGTGGCGAGGCCTGCAATGGCATCGATGGCGTAGTGGGCGTAGATGTAGACGGTGGAGAGGCACATTAATATATAAAAAGGTAGGATGGTGAAGATGAGGCCTTTGCTACGCGTGCGAAGGGCTAAGAGCATGACGACGGTAGTGACGCCGACGTGACTGCTGGGGAAGGCGGCAGTGGGACGTTCGCCGGCATCGTGGGTCAGGTCGAGCATGTGATACCAGAAGCCGTCCGTCCAGCCTGGTGCCGCCATGCGTTCGGAGTGTGTCAGGAACCAGTCGCCCAAATTGGGGAAGATGCCTGCGGCGATCTTCTCTGTGCCTACAGCTAAATAGTAGAACTGCGGACCTGTGACGGGCAGCAGCACGAAGACGACGTAGTAGGCAAAGAAGGATGCCAGCATGACGAAGGCCGTCATCTGGAACTCCTGATAGCGCTTGAAAAAGTAGTAAAGATAGGTAATGAGCATCAGCGGGAAGTAGCTGACGTAGCCCAAGCACATTAATTCTGAGAACCAACCGTATGGCACCTTTTGCGAAAAGAGTAGGGACGGCTGACAACCAAACAGTGACTGTTCCCAACTTGCAAACACATGGTCGAGATTGGGTAATGCACGATTCATTTCGTAGGTATCAGGATACCACCAACCTAAGAAAGCCATCTGCACCAGGATACGTAAAAATATGGTTAGGCGACAGGGCCAAAGATAGTGAACCGCCCAGCAGGCCAGTGTGACCAGCAGAAACTGTGCGCGTCCCTTCATCATCTCTCCTGGGGCAACCAGTTTGTCCCATAGGATGATCATCATCAATATGGTGAATACCAGATAGCCAATGGCTACCCACTCAAATGCCAATAATCCCTTCTTGGCTTTTTTGTCTCGTATAAAAAGCTCGCTGATTTTTATAGCCATCCGTTATCCTTATACCATTTAATACTGCGGCGTACGCCTTCCTCGAGTTTTACTTGTGGTTCGTAGCCTAATTCCTGTCGAGCAGGTTCTATGTCACAGCGCCAGTTGCGCTGACGCATGATGTTATACTTGTCATTATTGAGAGCTGTTACTTTACCCGTCAGTCGTCCAACATACTCGCCTACGAAAGTCACCACACGCAATACCCAGATGGGAGCTGTGATGCGAATCCACCAGGGATTGCCCAGCTCTTTGCGAATCAGATTGCTAAAAGTTGACGACTGATAAACCTCTCCATCGCTGAGGAAATACTTGCGACCCGTCTGGCCTTTCTCCATGGCAAGGAATACGGCCTGTACTACGTCCGTGACATAAACGAAGGTGATGTCCTGCTGTTTATAGCCCACGGCGAAGTCGGTATGTGACTGGATGCTTTTAGCCATCATGAAGTAGTCGCGCTCACGCGGACCATACACTCCTGTTGGACGTAGGATGACGTAGGGGAAAGAGCCTCCCCCCAACCCCTCCCGAAAGGAGGGGAGACTGGCGAGCCACTGCTCTGCCTCTAATTTACTCTGTCCGTAGGCAGTATTGGGTTTGGCCTCGTCGCTCTCGCAAATCTCCGTGTAGGGCTGTTGCTCACGGATAGCACCCATGATGCTGAGGCTACTGATATACACGAAACGACGCAGGGGCATCTTCAAGGCGATGATGGCATGCACCAGATTTTGGGTGCCCTCGGTATTGATGCGGTGGAAGTCGGCCTTGTTCAGGCACTTGGTGACGCCTGCAGCATGTACCACATAGTCGAACTGATGGTCTTTCAGCTGCTCGCAGAGCTGTTCTTCCGACGAGAGGTTCAACTCGATAAAGTGGATGCGTTCGTCCGTAAGAAACTGGCGTGAGCTGCTGCCACGTACAGCTGCCCACGTCTCGAATCCGCGTCGGAGCGCTTCTTCCACAATAAAGGAGCCAATGAAACCACTGGCTCCTGTAATCAGTATCTTCACTTCTTCTTTCCTGTTATGTTGTCGACAGCATCGCGGGCCTCGTCATTGAGGTTGATGTTGCGGTTTACTTTGGCATCGATGGTGCCAGCACGCATGATGTCGGCCATATCAACGCCAGTTGCCGACTTAAGTACATCGAAAGCCTGCTTGATGGCGACGGGTACACCACCGCTCATGGCAGCCACACCGGCACCGGTATCCTGACCGCCGCTGTAGACGTGAACATCCTTGATGGCTGAGATGGGCTTAGCCACATTCTCGACTACCTGAGGTAATACCTCAATCATCATCTGCATGACGGCAGCATTGTTATACTTCTTATAAGCCTCGGCTTTCTTGTCCATAGCTTGAGCCTCAGCCTCACCTTTCTTCTGGATGGCGTAAGCCTCGGCCTCACCTTTAGCCTTGATACCGGCAGCTTCCTGCTCTAAGCGGTAGCGGACGGCATCTGACTCGGCATTCTGTGCCAGTGCACGCTGTTCGGCCTCGTACTTCTGAGCTTCAGCTACACGTTTACGCTGTTCGAGGTCAGCGGCAGCGTCGCGTTCCACCTTATACTTATCAGCATCGGCTTTCTTCTCCACCTCGGCAGCCAACTGGTTCTGACGAATCTCAATCTGCTCTTTCGACAGGATTTGCTCACGCTTCGTCTTTTCAATCTCAGCCTCAACGGTCTTGATGTTGATGGTCTTCTGCTGCTCCTGTTGCTGGATGGCATAGGCGGCATCGGCATCAGCCTGGGCTGTGTCAGCCTGCTGCTTCAGGGCAGCACGCTTCAGAGCCAGTTCGTTATTCTTGATGGCAATAGCGGTGTCAGCATCCACGCGGGCATCGTTAGCATCCTTATCTGCCTTCGACACCTCAATCTTCACGTCGCGTTCGGCAATGGCACGGTTAATCGAGGCGTCCTTCTTAATCTTTGCCGTATTGTCGGCACCCAGGTCTGTAGCCATAGGACGAG
>JAEEGK010023190.1_pt1 | contig 12963 bp, 4 predicted proteins | sample 8958771 | NCBI WGS metagenome assembly JAEEGK01 (sample SAMN16246547, study PRJNA631951) | gut metagenome | biome: gut microbiome; feature: rumen; material: SC-attached | host: Bos | place: Iran: Karaj | collected 2018-10 | reverse complement strand
AAAAAAATAGAAAATACAAAAAAAAAAAAAAAAAAAAAAAAAAATAAAAATATAAAAACAGATAAAAAAAAAAAAAAAATGGAAGAAAAAAAAACAGAAGAATATGAAAAAATAATAGAAAAAGAAGATAAAATAAATGAAGAAGAAAAAGAAAAAGAGAAAAAAAAAGAAAATATAGAATATGAAAATATTAATAATCTAAATTTACCTCTTCTTTTATTTTATATTAAAATTTTGATTTTACTTGAAGCAAAAAGTGAAAATAATAAATTAGAACATGCATTTACAAAAGGAATTCATTATTTATTAACTAATTCAATAATAAATGAATATAGTGAAGAAGCAATAACAGAAATGGTAGATTTTATAATAACAAAAAATTATTTTGAAGAATTAGAATTATTAAAAAAAATATGTATTGAAATATCAAAATTACTTTTAGAAAAAGTAAAAAGTAATTCAAAGTTTATTAAAAGTTCATTAATTTTTATTTATAAAATAACAGAAACTGAAAATGGAGTTTCATTATTAATTAAAACAGCAATTCCATTTCAATTATTAATAATATGTACTAATTTTGATGGATTAACAAATGATAATTTAATGGAAAAAGAGAATAATATTTATTTATTATCATTTAAAATATTAAAAGAATTTTATAGGAAAGATGAATTATTTAGAAATGAATTACAACATTTATTAGGTAATAAAGAATTAATTTCTACCTTTAGTTTAACTAATGAAAATGGTTTTGGATTTTTAAATTTATTAGCAACTGAACATAAAAATCCTATTTTTATATGGAATTCCAAATTATTAAATGAATTAAGGGACTTTTTATTAAAATTAGTTAAAAATGTTAATAAAGATGATTATACAATTTCACATGAAAAAATAAATGAATTTAAATATAAAACTTATGAAAAAGAATTAAGAATTTACAATGTTTATTTAAGTATTTATAATATTAATCCTACTTTTAAATTAAAAAATGAAAATGCTTTTTTAGAAGAATTAATTAAAAATTTCTTATCAAGAAATGAAAAAAATGAATTGAAAGAAATTATTTTTTCAATTGCTAATTGTTTAGAATTTGGAAAAGCAGATCCTGAAATATTAACAAAGCATTCATTTGAAGATATATTAGATAAATTTATAGAATTTGCTTTTGAATGTACTAAAATTGGGGAAAAAAATAATAATTTACCTTCATCACTTTTTGTATGTATTAATTTTATAAATGTAATATCAATGTATGATAATACAATTGATTATATTACAAATAATAATTTAATTTTTTGTTTTATAAATTTAATTGAAAAAGAAACAAATAAACATTCATTAGAAAAAGTAAATCAAATATTATTAGCTTTAAATAAAAAAATTCCATTAGAAAAAATTAACTTAGCAATATTTCTCTTTTTATTAAAAAAATTAATATCTTTAAAAGATGATAGTAAAACAAATAATTCGAAAAGTTTATCAGAAATAGAAAAAACAAGAAAAAATTTATTAAGCACAATAAACCAATATTCAAATAGTACATCAAATAATAATCATATAGGAATTGCATTAAGATCTTTATATGAATTTTATTTACCTCCAAAAATAATAGATAATTTATTTCATTCAGCATCAAATAATAAAGGAATTAATGAAATTTCACTTCAAAAATGGCTAGATGGAGAAATAGAATTACCTGATTTAATATGGAATAAAGATGCATTTAATTCAAGCTATAAATTATTAGAAGATGATTGTAATTATATTTTAAGTGATAGAGTTAATATTGCAGATTTTCCTAATAATTTACTTAATCATAAGTCTAATAAAGGTTTATTTTTTGAAATTTTTGATGAGTATAAAGTTGACAATATTTACTTAAGATTATTTAATAAAGATCCTAATTATAATATTGGAAGAAATTTATTAAATTTTCTTATTAATGTTTTAGAAGAAGTTACTAATAAAATAGAAGAATTTAGTGCTTTTTGTATTATAGAAAATAAGGATAAAATGAAATTTTTTGTTGAAAAAAAATTAATTACTTCTTTATGCACTATTATGTTATTAATTGAACAAATAAATTTTAATGATTTTAATACTAATTTAGGAATTGCTAATTCAAGAGAAATTTCTACTGTTTTATCAGTTGATGAAGAATATCAAACTAATTTACTTCCTTTAATTCAAAGAAGTTTTGAATATCAAAATTTATTAAGTGAAAGTATTACTAAAAAAATTTTAATGTTTCAAAAAGTTATTTATAATAAAGATAATAAATCTATTATTTTTAATATGAATGTACGTATTATTTATCTTCAGATTTTATATTTAATGTGCTTAAATAAATTTAGAGCAAGTTTAATTGCAGATAAATTTGAAAAAGGAATTATTGATTTTATTTTAGATAAAAAAGATAATATTTGTGATTATGAAATAATATTATTATGTTCAATAATAAATAGACTTTTTTTTAAAGATTTATCATACATATCAATTTTTTTAACAACATATTTAAAAAGTTTTGTAGCATTAGTAAAAGAAAGACCAAATTTAAAAAAGTACATAACTTTATTATTAATTCATATAATTAATGATTCACAATATGGTGAAAGTTTACAAAATACAATTAAATTAAATGAAAAAGACTATGAAATTTTTGGAAATGATTTACAAAGTAAATATCATAATTATGAAAATGATATATCTCCAATATGGAGAAAAAGTCCAGAATTCTCAGATCAAGCAAGTTCAATTTTTAAATATTCAAATATAAATACTCATTATCTTGAAGATAAAGACATATTAAAAAAAGGAGTAAATGAAAAATTTATTTCAATATTTCCAATTATACCAAAAAATGCTATTAATTATTATAATTATTCAATTTTTAAACCAAATGAAATTGATACTGAGGTTGAAAATATAGTAAATGATAAAAGTGATAATCAAGAATTGAATTTTGTTGTTGAAATAGTGAAAAAAATTAATCAAATAAATATTGAAGAAGAAGGAGGTGAAAATATTGAAATTAAAAATAATAGTAATATTAATGAAAATAATAGTGATTCTGATGAAAATAATTTATCTTTTAAAAGTGAAGGTGAAAAGTAAATAAATTATAAAATTTTTATATTTATTATTTATTTAATATTATGAAATTTAAATCTTTTATAAAAGAAAAAAAATTATATAATTATCTATAACCCATTTAATTTATTTCAAATGAAAAATATTATAAATCATTTATAAATAGTAAAGAATAAAAAGAATATTTTTTTTATAGAGTTTTTTTTTATTTACCTGAATGATTAATTTGTATTTTTGATGTTGGTTTTCTTGAACTTTTTGAAATATGATTTTGATTTACTATTTGATTCATTTGTTGAATTGGTTTAAAATTACTTTTTATAAAATTAGTTTGAACGTTATGAGTATTATTATTAGTTTTCATATTAGGTAATTTTGATATTTTAATACAACTATTATTTAAATTTGCAGGATTAGTTCCTTCATAATTATTAATAAAATATTTATGTAAAGAATCTAATTTATTTCTATGTAAATTATCAATTTTAGTATTTGATAAAGGTTCTTTTCTTTGTTTATTTTTAAGTAATTTTGATTTGATTTTTTGAAAATGAAAAATTTTAAAATTTTCATTTTTATTATTCATTGTATAACTTTCAATAATATTTCCATTATTATTAGTATTATTATTATTATTATTAATATTATTATTATTATATTTAATATCATATTTATTCCCTGATAAAATATTATTTGTACTATTACTATGAGAAAAATTATAAAATGAATAATTATTTTTATTATTAGTTCCATTACTAATATTAATATTAATATTTGAAAACAAATTCAATTCTTTTTGTTTTTCTTCAATTTTTAATTTTAAATCTTCAATAACTTTTTTTAATGTATTAATTTCATTTTTTTTTTCAATAATTTCATTTCTCTTTTCAATAATTTCATTTTCTTTTTCTAAAATTTCATTTTCTTTTTGTTCTATTATTTTATCTTTTTCTTTTTCTCTTTTTTCTATTTCAAAAATAAAATTTTTTAAATTAACATTTTCTTGCCTTAATATATTAATTTCATTATCTTTTCTATCATTATCTAAAAATCTACCATTTTCATATTTGAATTTTACTTTCATTTCTTCAAATTCATCTTCCATATCCATGTATTCTCCTATTTTATTTTCTAAAGCTTCATTTTGTAATTTATTTTGAAAACATTTTTTAAGTAATAGTCTTTGTTTTTGTTCTAATTTTTTTATATAATTTTCATATTGCTCAAATTCTGTTATTTCTATTTTTTTATTTTCATTTTTTATATATTCACTTTTCATTATTATATTTTTTGCTTCTTCAAACTTTTTATTAATCAAAATCTTTATTGAATCATTTATATAATTTATTAATTGCTCCCATGGAGTTGTTCTTATATTTTCTTGATATTCATCTTCATCAATTTCAATTTTACACCCTTTTATTTCACTTGTAATTTCATAAAATAAAGCATATACTAATTCTTTTGGTTTTATATCATTTTTTATCATTTCTGTTTGGTTATTTTCTGACATTAATTTAGTTTTATTTTTATTTTTAATAATAATTTTTTATTCATAAATAATTATTTATATAAATTTTAATTACTATATAAAAACTATATTTTTTTTATTATAATCTATTATAAAATGAGAAAATATGTCAAATTTATATATTTTATATCTTTACAAATTATAATTAATTCAATTACATATACAGAAATTACAAATTCAAATTTTGCAAATTCAGAAATGATAAATAATGAAATAGTAATAGTCTTTAATGGTGGATTTAAAAAATATTCATATGATTTGACTTTAATTAATGATATATCATTAGATGAATTAGAATTAAATTCAAATTCAAAGATTTATATTTTAAGTATTGATACATTTATAATTTGTGATAAAAATCACATTTATATTATTCAAAACAATTCAATTTTAAAAAGTTATACAGTAAATTCATATTACAATAATTATTTAGCAATTGCTGTTATTTCTGAAACCTCTTTTATAATTGCACAATCAGAATTAAGTACTTATAAAATTTCATGTTATTTATATTCAATAAATGAAAATATTTATTCTTCATCTTATTCATCATCTTATCAAGGATTTAATATAGAATGTAATATAATTACTATTTCTAGTTCAAAATATGCAATTTGTTTTTTTATTAATGTAAATGATTTTAATGTTTATTCTATAATATTAAATTCTAGTTTATCAGTTTCTAATTCAGAAACAAAAATAACTTTTTCAGATTCATCATCAATATATTATATTTCATCAATTCAATTTTCAGATAATCAAATTATATTAGCATTTTTAAATGAAAATAATATTTTATATATTGCAATATATGAAATAAATAATTCTTTTAGTTTAAATTTAATAACAAGTACTATAGTTACATCAGAATGTTATAATGGAGGACAATACTTTTATTTAGGAAAATTAAATGATAATGATATTATAATAATATATCCTTCAATTCAAAGTACATCATTATTAAAAAATACTTTTTATGTTTCAATTTATACATATTCAAATAGAGAATTTATATTAAGTTCAAAAAATAAAAATATTGAAATATCATTTACTGAAAATATAAATAGATTTTTTAAAATAATGGAAATTGATTCAGAATATGCAATAAATTTTTATTATTATGACAGTGAAACATTAAAAAATCCAATAATATATTTTGGATATTTAACATTACCAAAATGTATTGATTTTACAATTGAATCTCTAGAAACAAATATTATAAGAAATCTTAATATTAAAGATTATATTTCATTGGATGGTGGATTATTAATTCATCCAAATGGGAATATAGATAATATATTATTAAAAGTTGATACTGCAGATGCTCCTTCAATTACTTTATTATATGATAATTCTGAATATAATACTAATACTTTTTATAATAATTTAGATAAATGGACTATTAAAACTGGAAATAATAATGGTAGTAATTATATTGATTATACAGTTTATAATTCTTTAAATTATAAATCTCAATCTTGTGAAATTGTTTTAGTTATAGGTGAAAATACAAATGATATTAATCAAATTGTAAGAGTAATAAATCAATTAAAAAAAAATTTTATTGAAAATGCTATTAATAGTACTTATGTTATTAAAAGTTATTTTATTGTACAAGTTTATAATACTTCAAATGCTTCTTTAGAAATTGTTGCTAAAAATAGTAATTTATCAGAAATTTATTTAAATAATTGTGAAAATATTTTAAGAAAAATTTATAATATTCCCGAGAACGAAGTATTATTAATAATAAGAATTGATGTACAAAGAGAAGATACAACTTCTTATCAAGTTGAATATGAAATTTATTCAGAAAATTTAACTGAATTAAATTTATCATATTGTAAAAATGAAAATATAATTGTTAAATTACCACATTTTATAAATGAAAATTTATTAAATAAATGTAACAAATTAAATAATTTTGGATATGATTTTTTTAATAGTAATAATTCATTTTATAATAATATTTGTACAAGATATACTTCAGAATATAATACTGATATGACTATTAATGATAGGAGAAAATATTATTATACTAAAGAATTATTATGTGAAGAAAATTGTAATTATGTATCTTATAATTGTTCTAATATGAAAGTTACTTGTGATTGTCCTGTTAAAACACAAATTTCTTCATATTTAAATTATACTTATAATTATATAAAAAAATCTTTTAATAAATCTCAAAAATATACTAATATTAAAGTTTTTAAATGCTTTAAAGTTGGTTTTGAAAACTTTAATAAAAATGCTGGAGGGTATATTTTATTAATTATTATATTAGGTTATTTTACTTGTATTTTTTTTGTTTTTTTTAAAGGATTTTCATCAATTAATATATATTTAAATAAATCCATTTTTAATGACAAAAAAAATTTTTATATAGCAAATCCACCTAAAAAAAGCAATATAGAAAATAATAAAAAAGAAGAAAAAAATATAAATCAAAATCCATTAAGTTTAATTGATGATAATCCAATAAGTTTAAAACAAGGAAATGAAGATAATAAAAAAGTTATCACTCTACCAACTGGAATTAAAAAAGTATATAATATTGATCATTTTAAAGAAAATAAAACATATGAAAATATACATTCTTTTGATATAATTGAAAATTATGATAAAGAAAATGAATTTGAAAAAAAAAAAGAAATTGAATTTTCACATGATGAATTATGTGAAATGAGTATTGAAATTGCTTTTGTATATGATAAAAGAAAATTTTTTGAATATTATATTCCACAAATTAAATTTTCTCAAATGATTTATTTTATTTTTTTTTATAATAAAGGTTATTATATATTTTTTATTAAATTATTATATGGACTTTTATCTATTTCTTTTTTATTTTTAATTAATACTTTTTTATATACTGATAATAATATTTCTCATTATTATAAAAATAAAGGAAAATATGATTTTAAATGTGAGTTTTTGAAAATTTTTATATCAAGTATAATATGTTATTTCATTAATATGGGAATTAAATATTTAATTTTAAGAAGAAAAGAAATTCAAAATTTAAATGAATTAAAAAATAGAGGACATAGTTCAAATGATATCAAAGAAAAATATAATGATTATATTAGGAATTATAAAAAATTAATATTCTTTTATTCAATAATATCTACTATTATCATTATTATTATTTGGTTTTATTTAATTAATTTTTGTTCAGTTTTTTTCCATTCTCAAAAGAATTTAATGATAAGAATTGCTATAAGCTTTATATTAATTATGATTTATCCTTTTATTTTTATTTTTATTCCTTATTTACTAAGATATTTATCTTTAAAAAAGTCATATAAATTATTGTATATAATTAGTCAAATTCTTCAATATTTGTAAATTAATAAAATAATCTGATATCTTTTAAATCATTTATAATTGGATTTAATATAATAAAAAAATTTATTAAATTAATTTTTTAATTCTTTGTTATTTTTAATTATTATGAAAATCCAAGTTATCTTTATTTACAACAATATCATCATCTATTTTTTTCTTCAATTTTTCTATTGTATAAATATATTCATTTGAAAAACTTTTGTTAAATAAGTCTAAACCTTGATCTGAATTTAAAAATTCTTTTGAATTATTAATAAAATTTTTATAAATATCTTTGTTATTTATAAATTCTCTTTCTAAAATATCATTTATAAACCATAAAATTTTTAATTTAATATAATTATTTGAATAAACTATTTTATCATCATAAATATCAATATTAATATCTATTAAAACATCATGTTCTTCCACTTCTTTTCCAGCTATATAATTTCTCATTAGATTAATTGGTTTAAATAAATCTATATTTATTAAATTATTATTATTATTTTGAGCAATTTTTATTTTTTCATTTAAAAAAAAAAATTCAAAATTAAATAAATTATTTTCAATAATTTTTTCATAAAGATTTTTATTTGATAACAAATTTAATTTAAAATGAATTAATAATTGACATAACAATTCTTTTTTATTATAATTAACATATTCATTAATCATATTTATTATAAAAGAATCTGGTATTCCATCCATTTTTAATTTATCATTCATAATATAAGGTTCTAATAATTCATAAAAGTATTTTTGTAAATTAAAATCTAAAAATATTTTATACATTCCATTTTCATATGTAATAAAATCAATCAATTCAATTTCAAATAAAAAATATATAAAATATTCTATTTCTTTTTGAACAATTTCTTTATTTTGACCTTCTAAAACTAATAAATTAGGTAATAAAAGATTTAAAAATTGTTTAGAAGTATCGAAAAATAAATTTTTAAAATTTGAAATATCTGATAATTTATATAAAGGATGTTTATCTTGATAAATTTGAATAAATAAATTAAATAAATTTTCCCATTTTAAATGGTTAGGTTCTCTATAAATTTTCATAATACAATCTTTAGGATTTATATATTCTATAAATTGAATTTTTTTTGTACCATTAATTAAAATTGTTCCTGTATTTGTACTACATAAACTATTATTATAAGTTGGATAAAAATTTTTTGTTTCATGATTATATATCACTTTATTAACAAATAAATCTACATTTTTATTTGAAATATTTATTGAATTATTTCCTTTTTCAAAATTAAAATTTAAAGATTTTTGAAATTTATAATTTATTATAGTAATATTTTGTGATTTATCAAATACATAGATTACATCATGTATAAATGTACCTATTTTTGCAATTGGAATATTGAAATTGAAAACTGATTCTAAAGTCACTTTTTGAGAAAGTATTTCTAAATTATATATATTTATAATATTATCCATAGATAAAAAAATTTTATTTGCATTTAAATCTTTTCCAAAAAAAAAACTAGGAAGATAATAATTATTTTTTGGAATTAAAAATTCAAAAATTTTATTTTTATTATTTTTTGTTAAATAATATAAATAAAATCCTATTTTATTTGCAATACCAATAATTTTGTGATTAATTGAATGAATATCAATAAGATAAAATGCATTTATAATATTTTCAGAATTATTATTTGAATTAATTCCATTCTCTTCATTATTATTATTATTTAAATTCTTATTATTAAAGATTAATGTGTTATAAATTGAATCTTTAAACCAACCAAATTTTATTTTTGTCTTATAAATATTTCCCTTTATATCACTTGAATATATTCCAACTTTATTTTTTCCAGAATATAAAGCAATATCAATAATACTTTCATTTGTTATATTTTTTATTTCCTTAAATAATTTAATTGTATTTCCTTTTTTTGAATATAATTTTATATATCCATTACTAAATCCACAAGCAAAATAATCATTAATTACACAAATACTATTAATTGATGATAATATTAAATTTTCAAATGTATTATTAAAAATTTTTTTAACAGTACCATCATTTAAATTATATATTATTACTAAACCTTTTGAAGTTCCACAATAAACTAAATTATCAACATCCATTGTCATTGCTGATACATTTTCTTGAGTTGAAATATTTGTTAAATTTTCTATTTTTGAAATTTTAATTAAATCATATGTAAATATATTTTCATTTTGTTCATTATTTTCTTTTTTTTGGTTTTCATCGTTTATTTTTTTATTAATATTTTTTGTAATATTTCCTTTATAAAATTCTCTTTGATTTTTTTCAATTATATCTATTTTATTATTTGCTTTAAATTTAACATTAATTTCTTCTTCATTATTTATTATATCTTTTTCATTTTCATTTTTAACTTTATTAATTGTTGAATTAATTTGATTTGTTAAAGAAAATAAATTCAAATTATTATTTTTATTATTATTAATATCATTATCATCTTCATGAATAATCATTGAATTTCCTTCTTCATCTTTTTCTTCTATGTAATTATTATTATTTAAATATTCCATTTTTTTTTCATTTTCTTGAAAATTTAAATTACTATTTAATAAACTCAAATTAACAGTGTTTTTTTTTTTAATTTCTGGAACTAATGTTTTTGCTAATAATTTATTTTTTCTAGGTTCATTTTCATCATTTTTTCCTTCATTATTATTATTATCACTATTTTTATTTGTTAAATCTAAAATATTATTTTCATTATTTTTATTTTCATCATTATTTAATAATTTTTCAACTAAAGAGTTTAATTGATTAGAATCTTGTGATTTAGTTTTTCTACTTTTTAAAAATTTTTCTTTAGCTGAATTATTGTTAAATTCATTATTGTTTATAATCTCTTTTTTTAATAAAGTAATATTTGTTGTTGTAAAATCAAATTTAAATATAGTTTTATTTCTTTTATGAGCTCTATGTTTTTTCTCATTTTCAGAAGTTTTACTCATTTTATTTATTATTTCACCAAATTTGATAGAGTTGATCATAAAATTTGAAATATTTGCATTAGATAATTGGGTAATTTCATCTAAAATGTTATTTTTTATAGAAGTCATTTTTATTATTTTTGTGTTTAAAACAATTAAAATTACAAATAATAATATCTATACAATCATTTAATACATTTTTTTAAATTTTAATAATATTAATTAATTATTTCTTTCTTCAGAAATATATAGTAAAATATATAAATAATTATATTTTATTATCAAAAAAATTCAAAAATGAAAAAAAGACAGTCACAAAAATCATCAAATAAAAAAATTCAAGCATCAAAATTCTTAACATATATTCTTCGTCATTCTGCAAAACAACATAATTTAAATATAGATTCTTCAGGATTTGTAAAAGTTTCAGACATAATAAATTTAAAAGATGGAAAAAAATATAATTTTACAATAGAGCTTATAAAAGAAATAGTAGCAGAAGATAATAAAGGACGTTTTGAATTAACTAAAAATGAACCTTATTTAATTCGTTGTGTTCAAGGCCATTCAATGAAAGAAGTAGAAAATGAATCTGCATTAAATAAATTAAATAAATATACTATATTTAATTATCCAACTATAATACATGGAACATATAATGAAGCATATAAATTAATTGAAAAATCAGGATTAAATAAAATGAATAGAAATGATATTCATTTTTCAATTGGTTTTAATTGGGAAAATCAAGTTAAAAGTGGAATGAGAAATTCTTGTGATATTTTTATTGAGATTAATATGGTTTATGCTTTTTTTAATAATATTGATTTTTTTATTTCATTAAATAATGTTGTTTTATCATCAGGAATTGATGGTATTATTCCAGTTAAGTTTTTTAAAAGAGTTCTAGATAAAAATCAAAATCTTATTTTAGGGAGTTTATATGATTTTTTTATTGATTTTGAAAATGGGAAAATTACTTTGAAAAAAAATAAAAATGAAATTTTAATTGAAATGAATGGTGATTTTAATGATTTTGAAAAATTAAATAATTTTATTGATTTATGTATTGAAAAAGAATTTTTTAAAGAAAAAATTATTACAATCATTAGTGAAGATAATAAAAATAAATATGTTAATGTATTAAAAAATTATATTGAAAATTGTAAAATTTTATATCCTCAAGTATTTGTTGATTATGTTTTAAAAAATGAAAGTGGAATATACAAAAGTGATAAATTAGAAAAAATTGATATTGATTGGGAAAAATTTTATTCAAATAAAAATAATAATAATCAAAAAAATAGTAATAATGAAAATAAAGAAGATAAAAAAGATGAAAATATAATTCCTACAACTGAAAAATTAACAAAAGAAATTTTATTAGATGATACAAAACAAAAATTTTATATTTTAATTTTTAATAATTATGATGATGATGGATATATTGAATCAATCGATATTTTAATTTTAAATAGTAGTAAACTTGATAATATTTTGAATCAAACAAATATTAAATTTACTTCTGATAAAACAACTAAAAAAAATTATGAAAATTTTATTTACAAATTAAAATCAATTATACAAAGTTTAAATATTATAAATAAGAGACTTGTAGTTTGTATAAGTTCAACTGATAGAGATTTCCTTGTCCAAGATTTGTATAAATATTCAATTATTCCTCCAAAATTATTATTGAGAAATATAATTTTATTAAATGAGGAAGATTTTTCATTAATTAATGATGAAGAAGGAAACTTTTATAAAGCAACAATAAAAATATTTATTTCAAATTATTTATCAACAAAGCAAAAAATAAATGAGCTAAAAATAATATAAATAAAAAAAAAATATAAATACCAAAATAAAAAATGAAATAAAAAATAAATTAAAAAAAATTAAAAATATAAATAAGAAAATATATAAAAAATTATTTCAAAAAAATATTAAAAAAATATTTTAAAAAGAATCAATAAAAATAGAAAAGAAATCAATAAAAAGAAAAATATGAAAAAATGAAAATATAAAATACTTGTAACTTT
>JAEEGK010023189.1_pt1 | contig 12963 bp, 14 predicted proteins | sample 8958771 | NCBI WGS metagenome assembly JAEEGK01 (sample SAMN16246547, study PRJNA631951) | gut metagenome | biome: gut microbiome; feature: rumen; material: SC-attached | host: Bos | place: Iran: Karaj | collected 2018-10 | reverse complement strand
CGGCTTTTCTCCCGGCTGGAGGTTTTCAGGAGAGAAGCGTTCGTTAAAGAGAGCCAGCATCGCACGTGCCTGGGGATTTGTCTCACAGACAATCATACCGGCGACCTTCGGGGAATCCTGCTGGATGCGGAACTTGCGGATGTCGTGGATGATGTAGTCCAGGAGCGCATTCAGGTAGTTCTTGGATTCGATTACCTTGTTGTGGTCGATGTCCGACTTTTTGACCTGAACGTCGTGGGTTAACTCGTCGAGGATGTTCTCGATCTGCTCCTTGTATTCGGTCTCTATGTCTTCCCGCATCAAGCGAAGGGTGTAACCGTCGGCGATAGATTTGTCGTAGTAGTACTTGTCGATGTAGTCGCCAAATACTTTCCAGGAAGCACGTTCTTCTTTGAGGAGCGGGGTGCCGGTGAGCGCTATCTTGACGCTGTCCCGGTCTGCATCGAGCAGGTTGGCGAGGAAACTACCTTTGGGGTTGTAACCACGATGGGCTTCGTCAATGAAGAAAACACGAACAAGGTTGATGTTGTATGCCTCGGGTATATCGACTTTACGGTGGTCTTCTTCAAATTTCTGAATGTTGACGACCATAATCTCAGGCTTTCCATCCGCATTTCCTACCACGGTATTGCTGCGGAAGTCTGCCATCAATTCCTCACGGCTGTTTGCTTTGCGGACGTACAGGCCTCGCATGGCAAACTCATTTGATGCCTGCTCGAGGAGGTCCAGACGGTCAACGATAAAGTAGAACTTGACAGCCGTCTTCTTCTGGGCGTAGAAGTCGGTCAGATTCCGGACATTATAGAAGGCAAGGGCCGTTTTACCGCTACCCTGGGTGTGCCAGATGATACCTGATTTGATACCCGCTTCCAACTTCTCCCGGATGGCCAGGGCAGCAAAGAGTTGCTGATACCGCATGACGTGCTTCTCGAGCCGGGTGACCTTTTCTCCACTGGCCAACTCGATCTGCCTGTCAACATAGGCAATGCCGTATCGAAGCAAATACAGGAAACGCTTCTTCGAAAGCAGAGAAGTGAGGATTCGGTTAGTCGGAGTATTATATGCCAGGTTTGTGATGTACTCGGGAGAACCTTTAATAGGAAGGCAGTTGCGATGAGTCAGGACGATTCGCTCGTCCTCATCCGTCACCTTATCGTTGCCATTCTTGATAACGCTTACGTGCAGTTCAGGATCAGCTTCACGGAACACATTGAAGAACACCTTGTCACGGGAGGTGGTAGCGTAGAATGCTCCCTGAATGGGAACAATCCTTTCGTGGTCGTACTCCTGATTGTTGGAGAAGACCATCAACTGCGTGATGTTGATGAAGCGACGGAACCGCTTATTTTTCATCCTGGTCTCAATGCGGTCCTTTTCTGCGAGAATACCTTCTGCATTGTTCGGCTTTTTGACCTCAATGAAGGCAAGGGGGAGGCCGTTTACAAAGCACGTGATGTCGGGGCGGCAGTTGTCCCCGCTTTCCTTGTCCCCACAGGTGAATTCTGTTGTGACGTGCCACTCGTTGTTGTCCGGGTTGGCAAAATCGATTAGTTTGATGCCACTGATAGATGATAGTTTGGCATAGAACTCACGACCAAGGTCATCGTTACCGAGGATGCGGATAATGTCTGTCAAGACGGTCTGGGCGTCTGATTCAGACAGCTCCGGATTAATACGCCTGATACTGCGCAGAAACGCCTTTGTCAGGATATTGGTATCCGCATTGTAGTCATCGTCTTTGATTCCCGCCAGATAGGAGTAGCCCAATCTGACAAGATGCAATGCGGCGGGAACTTGAACACGTGTGTTCTCGTTGAATTTGCCTTCGGCCATGATAATAAACCAATAATTACCTATCGCAAATTTAATGAATTTCACGAAGATATCCAGAGAAATGTGAGGTATAGATATCATTGCAGCTTATTTAGGAATACCCCCTTGTTAATCAATAGAATTGTCAGCGAAAAATGACTACATTTGCTAAATATTCTACTAAAGCATTGAACCATGATCCACGAGAACGGTTGCATTTACATCCTTACAAACCCTTCTTTTCCTGAGTACGTCAAGATTGGATATGCCTCTAACTTAGAGAAACGCCTTAAACAGCTAAACCGTAGCGAGACCATCCCTTATGCTTTCCGGGCATTTGCTATTTATGAAGTAGAGAAATCTCTTACTGATAAGGAATTACACAAACTAATCGATAAACTTAACCCGGATTTGCGCACGATCGATAATTTCGATGGGAAGCAACGGATAAAGGAGTTCTTCGCAATGTCAGCGGAGGATGCCTATGGCTTGCTTGAATGCATTGCGAAAATCTCAGGGACGACAGATAGACTTAAGATAGTCAAACCGGAAGGTCACGAAATCGAGGACGAAAAAACCGCAAAGGAAATCAAGGAGACAGCCCGTCGTGGGCCATTCAAGTTTGGTGAATGCGGTATCTCTGTAGGAGAAGAACTTACATTTGTAGATGATCCCTCAATCATAGTCAAGGTTATTGACGATAGACATATACTCTATGGAAATGAGACTACGTCCGTCTCTGCTCTTGCTCGACGTCTTAAAGGTTTTACTCACCCTGTACAAGGAACTTTGTGGTTCAAATACAAAGGTGAAGTTTTGAATGTTTTGCGAGATAGACTCGGCAAATAGTCGTTTTAATAGAAGTATTTGCATCAACCGTTTGCTGGGATAATGCTATCCTATAGTCAGAAGCCTCACGATGGAGGCAGCATGAGCCTACACATACGAATACCCGCTCCCAGCCGTGACAGCAGATTGCTTTCTTTTCAGCCGAGACAAGGACAATGAACTCTCAGTCTGAGCTTGACGTGTCAATTGGTTTATATTTTTTTGTAACCATCGCGCGACAAGTGATTTCTCAATGCTCTGATATTCAGCATTATTGACTTTTCAGCCCCGCTCGGTTCCACGGTGTGGTAGGGGACCGCGCGACGGGGTGAATGCTAACAGCTTGGGAAGCAGCTTGTTGGGTTTCGCCCAGCCGCGCGATGGTTGCAAAACCGGTGAGATGCGATGGTTGCAAAACCGGCGCGCTGGCCGTAAGACCGGCTGGCCCTTTGGGAATCTGCAAGCCTTGCAGCGGTTTGGGGTACCGGGAGGGGGCGGGTATTTTTGCGGTGGATTTTAAAAAATACATCGCGCCATGAACATCTACAATGTGATCATTCTGGACGAGAGCGGGAGCATGTCGTCCATCTACAAGGAAACGCTGCAGAGCATCAACGAGGTGCTGGGCGGGATTCGGAAGAATCAGGAGGAGCACCCCGAGCAGCGGCACAATGCGACCCTCGTGACCTTCGAGGGCAATGGCATCAGCGGCGTCAAGACGCGGCGCGACCGCGTGCCCATCGAGAAGATCGACAATCTCACGGAGAAAGACTACCGCCCGGGCGGCTGCACCCCGCTTTACGATGCGATGGGCCAGACGCTCAACCGCCTGGAAGGCCTGGTGGCAGAGGGCGATAAGGTGATGGCCACGATCATTACCGACGGGTATGAGAATGCTTCGGAGGAATATTCCGGCAAGACCGTCAAGGCCCTCGTCTCGCGGCTGCGCGAAAAGGGCTGGGTCTTCGCCTACATCGGCGCCAACCAGGACGCAGTGGAAGTGGCGCGCGACCTGAATATCGCCAATGCCCTCAACTACGACGCCACACCGGAAGGGATGCTCTCGATGCGCTTCAGCTTCAAAAAGGCGAACCGCAAGATGGCCGAATTCGTGGCCCGCTGCGCAGAACCCCAAATGTACGACAAGCTGTTCGAAGACGATGACAAGGCGTAGCAATACTTGTCATTGACGGCCGAATTCGTTACATTTGTGGTTACGTATGCGAAACGAAGAAGACCGTCCGATCCACCTTCCCGTCCCCTTCCTGAAGGAAGGCACAGTCCTTTTTGTCAGCCCCGACGCCGCGGACGCGGCCACGCCCATGCCCCCGTCCGCGGAAGCTGACGCTGACGCATCCGCGCCCGCGTCCTCGCCCGGCCGGCGGCCCGACAGGAAGGGCTGTCTGTCATTGGCCGACCTCGCCGCCTCCCTCTCCCCCGAGCTCCGCGCCTACTTCTTCCCGGGCATCGCAGCCGATCTGTCGGCCGCCGCCCTGTACCAGCGCCTGCAGGAGCTCGCCGGGTCAGGCGGCTCCGGCGACGCTATCGCCGAAGCCGATGGCCTCGGCGGCCAGCCCGGCCTCCTCTATCGGCAGGCCGGCACGCTCTACTTCCACCCGCTGCCCGAGGGCGTCCAGCCCGAGGGCGCGGACGCGGCCGCTCTGCCGAGCCGCCCGCCGCAGTCCGAGCCCGCTCTTTCGGGCCGCTCGCCTCGCTCCGCGGCCGCGAAACCCCGGCTCCGCGGCTTCCGCCTCAGTCGGGCCCCGCGAATCGAGGCGACGCCCTGCGAAGAGCCGTTAAGCGACGAGGAATCGATTCTTTTTTTGGTTACTGAGGAGAAAGAGTGCAACCGCGTCGCGGCGCCACGGGAGGAGGTCCTCCGGAAAGAAGCCCCGGAGGAGGCCCGGGAGGAGGCGCAAGATCCCCGTGTACAGGCCATCCTCGATGCTTGGGAAAAGATCGAACGCGAGTTCGGCATAACGATAGAAGACCTTCAGGTACTCCTCGGTTATCAGGTGAAACTCAGCCGCTTAAGTATCACCACATCCAACCGGATTTTCCTCACCGACTTCGACAACCGCGAAGTCAAAATGGACGACCTCACCAAAGCCCTCTACTTCTTCTTCCTCCGCCACCCCGAAGGCGCCCGCCTGAAAGAACTCCAGGACCACGAACCCGAAATCCTCCGCATCTACTCCGGAATCACCGGCCGCGACGACCCCGCCAAAATCCGCGAAAGCGTCCACAACCTCCTCGACCCCTTCGCCAACAACCTCAACGTCTCCCTCTCCCGCATCAAAAAAGCCTTCCGCGACGTCGTCGGCGACCGCATCGCCCGCTTCTACTACATCTCCGGCTCCCCCGCCCAACCCCGCACCCTCCCCCTCGACCGCGACCTTGTCCTCTGGGCCCACTAAATCCCTTCCCGACACTAATTCCCCAGGGAACACCTGCAATTCTTCCCCTCAAAAATTGCTTTTTTGTCGGACGGAATATCAAAATGACCATTATCTTTGCAACGGATTAATGCTGGTCAAGACCAATCTTGACCGTTAGGAATGGTTAGAGCACCTGAACCGATAGGTGAAGGTGCTCTTAATTCGATTAGTTGGGCTGGTACTTGAGGAGAATCCTTTCTTACGTTTACACCATTCCTAAATCATTAATCAAATGAACGTAACGATCAAAATCAACTTATACGTACCAAGTACGTGTGACAATTGCGTATTCGTTCGCGCCCATTGGCGTAGACGAAACGGCCGAAAGGTATTTGTCCGAGCTTACTGGCGAAAACGCCTTTAATGTTCGACATTTGAGTTAATCCACTACGAGGCCCAACTAGGAGCCATCTTCGAAAGAAGGTGGCTCTATTTTGCCATACGCCTATTCCAAACAAGCCGAAAACCGCGGAGCGCAGGAATCGATGAAATAAGCGCACAGGCAGCTATCGTCGCGCTCCCTGAGGCCATTTGGCCTCGCAGAGCGCAAGAATGTGCCAACTAGAGGCCCAGGAAAGGGGCCGCCGCGCTCCGTGATTATCGGGTTAGTACGTATTCACCAAATGAACGGTATGACTTTGTACTTGACCTTCTGCTTGTACTCCTTGTAACCTGCCAGCCCTTCTTCCAAGACCTTTTCCTCATTTTTTATCCGCTTGGCGATCAGCGGAATGTAAAGCAGCATAATGAGAAAAGAAAAGGGCGAAGCAAGCACCAGCGGCTTGGCCAGGAACAGGACTGTCGTGGCCATATACATCGGATGCCGGACGATGCCATAAAGCCCCGTGTCGATTACTTTCTGATTCTCCTGAACCTCGATGGTCCGGGATAAGTAGGTGTTCTCCCGCAATACCTCGGCGTAGAGAAGGTAGCAGACCAGGAACAAGCCCGCAGAGACCCACACGGCCCAGTCGGGCAACACGCACCAGCCAAATCGCCAGTTGAGCCCGGCGATGACAAATGCCGCGAAAAACAGAAGACCGCTAAACCTGACGACCGTTTTCTGCTCCTTCTCCCCTTCCCTGGCATTCAGCCGCTTACGAAGCAGTTCCGGATTCTTCACCACCATAACCAGCCCGGCACAGAACATCGGAATAAAAAGAATCCCCATCAGCAACCACCCCTGCCAATACCGCAACGACCCGGCAGACAGAAACAACAGCGCGCCGATGATGACAACACCCAGCAGAAACTTGCTGATTGCCTGAATGAAGAGATGATTCTTTTCCATAAACACCCCGCTATTCCGCATCCGGCTGCTGCCCGTCGTGCGCCTTCCAGGCACATTCCGTGATCTTCAGGTCCGTAAATACGGCCGTGAAGGAAGATTCTTCCGGCGAACAGGCGTAGATGCCGAAACGGATGGCGTCCGTGGCGGCGTACATATGGCACACACGCATCTGGCTGAAATCCACGCCATTGGCGGAGCACTCGATGCAAAAATCATCGTCCCTGCGCGAGAAACGGTACCACATCGTCTTCACATCGGCCGGAATGGCCGTCGTGGCCCAGTCCGAGTAGCCGTTGTTGGTGGCCACGCTGCCCAGATGCTGGAACGCCTCGTTCTCAAACTCCACGGAACCCTTGAGCCAGTTGTCGCTGTCCAGATACATCACAATGCCGCACTGGTCGAAGCGCTGATGACTCTGCGTAAAATCGGTCTTCACCACGAAACTGAAGAACTTCTCCCGGGTCTGCATCTGCAAAACCGGGGCATTGTCATTCCTGAAATGATAGTACGTCCGCTGCCACAGATCCGTGTGCGGTGCCGTTGTGATGGCAATGGTGCCGTCCTTGATCTCACAAGCCGCAGGCTCGCGCGTCCACTGCAGCTGGCTCAAATCAATCTGGCCACCGTTGGCAAGCGCCTCGGCCACACTGTCCGTAAAATCTGTATCTGCTTCCTTCTGAGCAGGCTTGCCACAGGCCACCGCGCACAGGCAGAGTCCCAGGCATAGAAGTTTTGAAATCTTGTCCATAGACAACGAAGATACGAAAAAACCTTCGCATCTTACTCCTTGTCTTTCTTCAACTGCTTGATCCCTCCCGAAAGGAAAAGCACAGCGGTCGCAAATGCGGCGACAAAGAAGATCCAGCGTTTCAATTCATGAAGGCCCGATACAATCAGCTTGATGAGCAGGATGCAACTGGCAATAGCGAGAAGGCCGGCGACGACAATCATCACGATCGTTTGCGTTCTTTTCTTCTTATCCATACCAATACCGATTTATTGTCACGAAGTTACGAAGAATCCGCCACATCTGCAAAACAGTCCTTCCTGTCCAATCACTGCCTTTACTTCAGATTCGCCCTGAAGAAGTCCTCCATCTTGTCGTACGGGATGACGCCGGCCTCACGCCGACCGAGTTCCTGGGATAGCCATTCGATCAATTGAGCCCCCGGGCGTCAAATCTAACTGTCAATGGCTATCATTCTTTTCGCCACCTCTTCCGGGTGGTCGATCAGGAACTGTCCGTGATTCATTCCGGGGAACACCGCAACGTGCGTATCGGGGTGGAGAGAGCATAAATGCTTGGCCTGCGGTTTGGCGACGAAGGCCTCTTTGGTTCCGTACCAGAAGTGGATATCGGCCCCGTGAATGGATTCCAATTTATGAGTATAGACATCTTTGTATCCATCGCGTACGGCTTTTCCTTTGCCGTAAGGCCACACTTTTCGACATTCATCCAGCAGCACGTCGAAGTAATGGGAATGGAACACCCATCGCCAGAAACCAGTCCAGTGGTAGCAGGTCCAGACATTCAGACTCTGATAGTAGCGCAGCGGATCCACACTCCACTTGGGAAGCGGCAACAGCGGTGCGGCGTCCATAATAGCGTGGTCGATGACAATCTCGTTCCTCTCCATGATGCGGGAGAGAATTTTCCCGCCGAGCGACAGCCCGTAGGCGACGTCCAAGTGGCCGCCCATGTTTCCCTGAACATATCTAATGATCTGCCCGGCCTGGTCGTCAACCGAAGTAAAGGATGATTCCTTCCCAAGCAGGAAACCATCAATCCCGGCCGCAACAATATGGAAGCGGTCTTTCAGAATGTCGATGAGCGGCAGGAATATCTCGTACGATACCCCCAGCCCGGGAATCAGGAGCAAACTGGGATTCCCTTCGTCTCCGTACGTATTGAATGTCATTTCCTTAAAGTGATAAACCGCCCCGTGCGTTTTTTGTATTCCAGATACTCATCGCCGAAATCGGCCACGAGGCGCTTCTCTTCCGAGCGGACCTGAAGCGACATCAACCCGGCCACGACGGCAAAAACCAGCAGCGCCCACCCGCTCCAAAGCGCAACGACAACGCCGGCATAATACAGATAAGTTCCCGAAAGCATCGGATTCCTCGACAGCTTATACGGCCCGTCCGTCATCAGATGTTTGGTCCTTGGCGCCACCTCGTGCCCCATCGCATCAAAAGGATTACCCTTCCCGACGCGCTTCATATAAACGATACTCCACACGCTGAGCGTGAGCCCGGCCATGGCAATCAAGGCCGATAAACACAGACGCCATGCGGGAAGATCTGCAAAGCCCGGCCTCCCGGCAACCAGCCACATCAAGGCCGGAATCCCGACAATGAAAATGGCAAAACCCAGAAAATAACCCAGAACCTGTTTCACGACACAAGATACTTCGATTTATTGACACGAAGATACGAAGAAAATCGGCCGAATCGGACTGTTGTCATCTGATTTCTTTCCGAAACACGAACATCTCGTCGTCTGCGCTCCAGTTGCCTTCCTCGGCTTCCGGGACGGCCGGACCGTGGTGATACTTGTTCCAGAATTCGACGATATGGAACCCGCAGCGGTTCACGTAGAAATGGATGTTGCGCTTCTCGAAATACGGGGTGATGGTTTCCCAGACCCTGATCTCCGGATGCATCGCCTCCACCGCTCTCCAGGCCGCCTGGCCGATTCCCTTGCTGTGGACCTCCGGCAGCACGAACAATAACTCCAGTTCGCCCCGGGCCGCTTCCTTATCGATTCGAAGGACAACGCCGCCGACTGTTTCCCCGTCAAGCACGATCCGGTAAGCCTCGGCATTCTCCCCATCGATGGACTCCTCGATGGTCTTGCGGGAGATGACTTCCTCCCCTTCCTCGCAACGCGCAACGCGCATCCCGAACTCCTGCTGGGCCCCATACTTGAACGCCCGCTGATTGTCAAGAATAAACTGCTCCCGGTCGTCGGGTTGCAAGGGAAAGAGTATGACATCCGGTAGTTTCATAGCATCCAATAATTAATTATTCCGCATCCGGCAGCTGCCCGTCGTGCGCCTTCAAGGCACACAAATTACTGCTTAAATAGCCAATCCCTGACCGCGGCGATCTTATAACCATAGTCGAACGAGGCCATGTGCTCCATTCCACGGCCTGTTTCAGGCAGCACGCTGCCAGTCTCCCATTTGATGAAGTTGATGTCGCCGCCCCGGGCAATCAATTCTTCTGCCAGTCGCTCCTGCTCTTGATCGGGAAGCTTGGCACTCCAAGATGCGGTTTCGATGCGGGCATTATGCGCCTCCAGCACCTTGGTCAGGTCTTGCATGCCGCCATAGGCTTTCTGGTCGCCACCGGCTACGATATAGAAAAACTTCTTGGTGCCAAAGTCCTGCATCTTCGAAGTGTCCCACTGGCTGCTGACGAACAGTGAGGCGGCAAAAAGGTCGGGATGGGTGATGTTGAAATAGAACGACATCATGCCTCCCATCGACTGCCCGGTGGTATACAGGTGTTTGGTGTCTACATTGTATTCCTTGCAGACGGATTCAAGCAGGCGGATTGTCATTTCCACCTCATCGGTGGTGCTCCAATCATCCTGTACGGCCCAATCCGTGTATTGGGGAACCAGCACGAACGATGGATGCAACTGCTGGTCCCGGTCTGAAGCAAACTCCAGTGCACCGTAACCCTGCGTAAGCGGAGCCGTCACTTCCTTACCCACGGTGCTGGCATCAGCCATGAACAGCACCAAGGGGAGTTTCTCGCCATCCTTGATGCCGCTGGGAACGAACAGGTTGTATTCCATCGTCTTGCCCGTCTGCGTGTCGTTGAACGTCAATTGCTTGAACTTTCCCAGCGTCTCTTGCTTCAATGCCACGAAAACACTGTCAGAATCTTTGTTGATCACCATATGGCCACCCTGGCGAGGACCACGTTCACCGCCCTTTTTCTGGTTCTGGGCACAGGCTGTCAGGCACAACACTCCGACCGCCAAAAAAAACAATACTTTCTTCATTTTTTCCATGGAGTGTTTCGAGTCGGAGCTCTGGTCTCTGCCAAGACCTTTCAAATGAATGATAATTATTTAATGGGAACGATATACTAGTTTACACTAACAAAGAGGTGGTCATTTAATGGGCCATCTCTTTTTTATGTAAAGATGAATGTCCCTTGATAGTTTATTGAAAACATCATTTGCAAGGTGCTCGTTTGTTATCCCTCTATCATATAATGGTTCTCCATCTACAATTACATAATACGAGTCTCCATCTCTTCCCAAAGATACCACAGGATAAGACCGAACATTAAACAATGACGGACTACTTGCGTTAAATGCTTTTCCATCTTCACTTAACCTCAAATTCCTAATGATAGATGGGACTTCCATTGAGAGCTTGGGGTTGACAACAACACCTACTGTTTCCTTTATAAAAGCAGATGCATTAATTGCCCACTCATTGAGAAAATCATCTGTAAGGGGAACGTTATCATTGTTGCTAAATTCGCAATAAGTGTTTGGCATTCCAGAAACACTTAAATAAACATATCTCTCCCCTAAAACATATCCGTGCATTCCATTCATCCCGAAATGCCTACAGTCAGGGTGTTGAAAATTGATATCACTTTCGAAACAATAACGCTGAAATTTCATTATTTAAAACTATTTATTATACAGTTAATGAGCAAATATAATGATTTTGAATGAGGGATATACCTATGCAGTTAAGAAATATGGGCAGCAAATCGCTGACCATATGTATCGTGCTGGTATTCCGAAGAGTTTTATTGATACCGCTTGCAGATTCAATGTAGAGGAGGGTGTGCCAATTGAACAACTGCAAGATGACTGTAAGAAGTGGAATAGGTATGTGCTGAACAACCCTTCATATAATAGCAAAAACAATAATAACCTAAACTACTTCAAAACATATTTGGATTTCAAGAGGGAACTTGAAAGTGCTATGAAACCGTTCATTTGTCCCAACCCAATCTATGATGATGGTAATCTTAGCATTGGGGAATGTAAAACGCAGCGAGACGCAAGATGGTTTCCAACAGGTATATAGTTACCTTATTTTTTTCGCCAAAATCTTGTCGATCATGCCGTATTCGAGGGCTTCGGGGGAGGTCATCCAGTAGTCGCGGTCGACGTCGGAGAGGACTTTGTCGAAGGGGTGGCCGGCACGTTCGGCGATGATTTCGCAGAGTTCGGTGCGGGTTTTCACAATCTGTTCGGCGGCGATCAGGATGTCGGAGGCCTGGCCTTTGGCGCCGCCGAGAGGCTGGTGGATGAGGATGCGGGAGTGGGGGAGCGCGGCGCGCTTGCCTTTCTCGCCGGCGCAGAGGAGGATGGCGCCCATCGAGGCGGCCATACCGGTGCAGATGGTGCCGACCGGCGGGGCGATCAGCTGCATGGTGTCATAGATGGCGAGGCCGGAGCTGACCTGGCCGCCCGGCGTGTTGAGGTAGAGCGAAATGTCCGCCTTGCTGTCGACCGATGCCAGGAAGAGCAGCTGTGCTTGAACGATGTTCGCGACATCGTCGTCGATGGGCACGCCCAGGAAGATGATGCGGTCCATCATCAACCGGCTGAACACGTCCATCGAGGCAACATTCATCTTCCGCTCCTCGATGATGGTCGGGTTGATATACCGGCTGACGGCCGCATTGTAGCGCCCCAGCGTGGTGGAACTGATGCCTCGGTCGAGCGAGGCGAATCTCTCGAATTCGTGGGTCATAGGCTTGGTTTCGTTTCTTTTCTAATAGTCGGGTCCGAATTTTTCCTCGTACAGTTCTTCCAGCACATCCTTTTGGATGGGGATGCCGGAAATGTCGCCGATAACGGAGTCAATGCCGCAGTAGGGGCAAAGCACGGTTGGCCCGTGAAGGTCCGGGGTCCAGTCCTCATCGGTGACTTCCGAAGAGGAGAAGATGCTCCCGCAATAGTAGCATCCGCACAACTTGCTTTTCTTGACGGATACCCAATTCTCGAATGAGGCCTTGCCGGCCAAGGCGTAGTACTGACGATATTTCTTTTCTGCCATAAGCGATTAGATTAGGTTCAGGGGCCCCTGTTTTTTCAGGTCGGCCATGAAGGGGACCCAGATGGGTTTGCGTTTGTCGATGCGGCCGGGGTTGCGGGGGCTTTCGGGGTCGACGCCGGTGACGGAGCACATGGTTTGGAAGAAAGCGGTGCTGCGGATCAGGAGATCCAGCGAGGCTTCGGGGGCGTCGGAGGCGGATTCGATGATGACGAGTTTGGTGGTGGGAGGGAGGAACGCCCGGGTGCGGGCGGCGATGTCTCTCTCCCGAGGCGTGACCAAAATGATGACGGCAGAGTCTTCCAAGTGGTTGGATGTGAAGATGAAGCGGCCGTGGCAATAGTTCCGGTAGTCGTAGACGCCGGCCGGAGCCAGGCCACACTCGACCAACTTGCCTTCCAGGTTGTTGGCTACGGGGCGGCCCCAACTTCCTTGGAGGACGATATAGCTTTTGACCGCTTTGAAGTCTTCCGGAGCGAGCGGAGTGCCGTCGTTGAGGCAGAGGGTGAAGGGCCGCTCGGGGACGGCTCTGTACTTCTCCAGGTCCACG
>JAEEGK010023180.1_pt1 | contig 12967 bp, 10 predicted proteins | sample 8958771 | NCBI WGS metagenome assembly JAEEGK01 (sample SAMN16246547, study PRJNA631951) | gut metagenome | biome: gut microbiome; feature: rumen; material: SC-attached | host: Bos | place: Iran: Karaj | collected 2018-10 | reverse complement strand
AACGACATGTTCAACAACCGCAATCGCTGGATGACCGAGGTCGTGGAGGATTACGGCCTCACGAAATACGGAAACCGCTGATCAGCGCTTCTTGACCGGGCAGCTTCGGCTGCCCGGTGTTATTTTTCCGGAACGGCAAACATCAGCCCGCCGGGGATCACTTCCACCCGAAAGGAGGCGCCTTCCACGATCTCGCCGTCCAGGGAGACCATGAAGCCCGGCTTTCCGCCGACGTCGATCACCCTTCCCCGCCGGTAGCAGACCACGCCCTCGAACCGCGGGTCTTCCAGGTGGCTGCCGGCCTTGTAGGCATTCATCAGCTTCAGAAAGCGGAGCCGGGACACCGGCTTCACCAGGCAGATCTCCGCAAGGCCGTCGTCGCAAAGGCTTCGGGGCGCGCAGCGATAGGAGCCGCCCACATACTGCCCGTTGGCCACGGTACACAGGAGCATGTTTCCCTCATGGAAGGCCTCTCCATCCACTTCCATGCGGCACCAGGTCCGCATATTGAAGATCAGCGCCTTTGCCACACCCGTGGGATAGGCGTTTTTTCCGCCGATCAGCGGCTTCGGCTTTACGTCCGTCATGGTTTTTGCCACGGCTGAGTCCAGGCCGAAATGGAAAGCGTTCACCGCCCAGCGCTCCCCCACCCTGAGGATATCGATGGGCCGCGGCACCGCCTTCCGCAGGGCTTCCACATTGCGGAAACGATCTGCGCCGCCGAAAGCTTTTACAAAATCGTTGCCGCTGCCCAAAGGATACACAGTCATGCATGCATTGCGGTTCATCGCAAGACCGGAGGCCACTTCATTCACCGTACCGTCGCCGCCGCAGGCCACAAAGCAGAGCTTTTCTTCCGGCGATGATGCACAGCGGCTGCGGATATACGCCTCGGCATCCCGAGGCCCTTTCGTTTCATAGATCTCGCAATCCGGGAGACCGGCGATCTGCTCCCGCACGATACCGGGCACTTGTCCGCTGCCCGCAGCCGGGTTGACGATGAAGATATGTTTCATGGCGCATCCTCTCTATCTTCCTTGGATTCCATGTCACGGACCAGAAAATGATGCTCGCCGGGACCCAGCAGTCTGCGCCGCCCATCCGGCAGGATCCCCTCCGCCTCGCTTCCGAAGGGGACGGTCAGGGAAAGGGAGATTCCCTCGTCTCCGTACCGCCATTGGGAAACGATCTCCCCAACGGGCGCGATCAGCCTGCAGTGCGTATTTCCGACCCGCCTGTCCGGCAGCGGCTGCCAGCGGAAGCGGCGAAACCCTGGGGCCTCCGGCAGCGGCCGGATACCGCACATATGCCCGTAAAGCCAGGAAGCAACGCTGCCGTAGGCATAGTGGTTCAGGGAGTTCATCCCCGTCTCGCTGAACAGGCCCTCTTCCGTCAGGGAATTCCATCGCTCCCAAATCGTCGTGGCCCCCAATCTGACCTCATACAGCCAGGATGGGCAGTCCTCCCGCAGCATCAGATCCCAGGCTTTTCCGGGGGGCAGCTCCGCCAGCAGCCAGGGGGTTCCCAGAAAGCCGGTGGTCAGATGTCCGCTCTCCCTGAGAAGCTCCAGCAGCGTTCCCAGGGTCTTTTCTCTGTTCACCGCTATTCCCAGATGCAGCGCCAGGACGCAAGCGGTCTGGGTCCGGCAAAGGATCTCACCCTCCGGGGTGAAGAAGGCTTCTTTCAGTTTTCTTTCATAGCTCTCCGCCAGCAGAACTGCCCGCTGCTCCGTCCCGCTCTCTCCCAGGACCGCGGCCGCCTTCGCCGTGCATTCCGCTGTCAGGAATGCATAGCAGAGGCAGAGGAAGCGGATATCCGTTTTTCCGACCCGCTCCGCGGGTTCCTCCGGCCGGTCCAGCGCCAGCCAGTCTCCGAAATGCCGGCATGCGGAGGGCCAGTCCTTCTGAGACGCCGTCCACTCCATCCAGGCGGTCATATTCGGCAGCTGCCGCCGCAGCAGCGAACGATCCCCATAGTGGAGCCACAGGGTCCAGGGGATCACAGCCGCTGCGTCTCCCCAGCCGACCGCGCCGCCCTCGAAGCCCTTGCTGCGGCTGCGGGCAAAGGGAACCACATAGGGCACGCATCCCCCTGCCTTTTCCTGTTCCTCCAGCATATCCGCCATGTACTTCGCAAAAAAGGGGGCGCAGTCCATATTGTAACAGGCGGCGTCTGCGAAAACCTGTGCGTCTCCCGTCCAGCCTTCCCTCTCGTCCCGCTGGGGACAATCCGTAGGCACATCCAGAAAATTGCCCCGCTGGCTCCACCGGATATTCTCCATCAGACGATTCAGGCCTTCATGGCCTGTGACGATCCTTCCGGTCTCCTCCAGCTCGGAGGAGACGACGCAGCCCGTGAAGTCCTCCGGGTCTATGGGACCGTCGAAGCCCTCCAGCAGCACATATCGGAAGCCGAACCAGGTGAAATATGGTTCGGCGATCCTCTCGGAACCGTCGCAGCGCCATTCAAAGCGCGCCTTGGCCGTGCGAAGATTTGCCCGAGAGAAGCATCCTCTTTCCAGCTGTTCCCCGAATTGCAGACGCAGGATCCGGCCCCGTTGGCCCTTTGCGCGAAAACGGAGCCAGCCGACCATGTTCTGCCCCATATCCAGCACCGTTTCCCCCGCGGGCGTCGTGAGGACAGACCGAGGCTTCAGTTCCATGACGACCTTCACCGGCAGGCTGAGCCTGTCCCGCAGAGGACCCACGGGCGGCGTGCACAGCTGTACTTCCCCGCCCTGCGGCTCCCTGCCGAAATCCCAGACCTCTCCATCATAGATGCTGCTCTCCACAATGGGCGATGCCCGCCAGCGCCAGCTTTCATCGGTGAGGATCAAAGTCTCACCGGAAGCGGTCACGGCATGCAATTCCGCAATGGCGCAGTCATACGGGCAGTACTCATATCCGTCGGCAGGGGTATAGCTGAACCGGCCTCGGGAGATCCCCCCGGACAGCCAGATTTCCAGCAGGTTTTCCCCTTTTCGCAGCAGGCCTCCCACGTCGAAGGTCTGCACCTGCACCCAGCGGTCATAGGCGTTCAGTCCGGGCGTCAGCACCTCCCCGGAGACAGGCTCCCCATTGATGAACAAACGGTATAGTCCGAGTCCCGTGAGATAGATCCTGCCGGAAAGGGGCGCATCCGGAAGCAGGAATCGTTTTTCCAGCACGGCGTTTCGCTTCTCCCCCGGCTTGATCCATTTGGCCTGCCAAGGTTCTTCCATTTTCCCTGTCTCAAAAGAAGCCTCCGCCTCCGCCGTATCTCCCCCATCGCCCCATACCTTCACCTGCCAACGGTACGCAGTGCGGGGAAGGAGCTTCAGGGGAAGCTCGGTCCCGAGGGAATCGGGTTCTGAGGAGATCCCGGTATCATAGAGACACTCCCCGGCCTGATATACCCGCAGGCGCGCCTTCTGCTGATGTCGTGAGAGCGTATCCGACACCACCCAGGAAAAGCTGGGATGCCGAAGATCAACCCCAAGAGGGTCCTTCCAATGGTTAACACGAAGATGGGAAATGCGCATGACTTTCCACCGATTTCTTTTTTTGAATATAGTACCATATCATGCAGATCCGCACAAGTGGGAGCGGCGGATGCCGGGCTGCGGCTTTTTCGCATTGCGGAATAATTCCGGAATCAACCCGAATTCGGGCAATCCTGCTCTTGACTAATTGTGATGCAGATGGTAACTTATTTAATTGAGTAATAGTAGCCTCAATGAAGTGAAAGAGGAATCGGAATGAGTAATCCTTTTAAGACAAGAGAAGGCGGCGCTACGGTGACCGTGTTCGCCCCCTATGACTGCGGCAATCACTGTCCCTTCTGCGTCAACAAAGAAGAATACGCCGACACCAGCAGCTTCAGTCTGGAAAAGATCCTGGACAGCATCCGGCAAATCGAAGCATTCACTCCCCGCTGCGATTTTGTCTTCACAGGCGGCGAGCCGCTGGCGAACCTGGAATCTCTGCAGCGGATGCTGGACGCCGTATCCTCCACCCACCGGGTTTTTATCAACACCACGCTGCCGGTCATGCGCGAGTATTCCGAGGATCAGATCGTGGATTTCCTCAACGCCAATCGGGGCAAGATCACATGCGTCAATGTGTCCCGTCACCTCTACAAGTTCGTGGAAGAAGGAAACGACGACATTTTCGGCAAGCTTCTGGTCCCGACCAGAGTCAACTGCGTGCTGTTTTACAACCATGCGCCTGAAAAGATGCTGGCCTTTGTCCGGAGGTTTGCACCCTGGAACGTCCCGATCCAGTTCCGGGCCGACTATACGAAGACCACGCCGGAAAACCTTTACGATGAAAAGGACGACGAGATCCTTCGTGACCTCCGCAGCATCCTGAAGCCCACGCTGCTGGAGGGCTGCCGTATCCGCTGCAACTATGAATTTCTGGACGGAGAGCACAGGATCTCCTACCACAAGACGCTCCCCTACAGCACCATCACCGAGACGGACACGGACGGGAACACATACGACATCCTCTATGACGTTCTGATCAAACAGAACGGAGATTTCCATTCCGACTGGACCGGCGTCCTGATGGACCTTGAGGATTACAAGAAAGCCGTCTTTGAGCCCTACGATCTCCACAGGATCTTTTGAAAACCGCTCCCGGGCCTCCAGCCCGGGAGTTCAACTACATCTGTCAGGAGGTTTTTCATGAAGCACTTCGGCGACCGGGTTGAAGACCTGGTCATCACCTACATCGGCGGCGGTTCCCGCGGCTGGGCCTGGACACTGATGAGCGATCTGGCCCGGGCAAAAGATATCAGCGGCACCGTCCGTCTCTATGACATCGACGCTCAGGCAGCCTATGTCAACGAAGTCATCGGCAATTCCATTCCCCGCAATTTCCGCTATCAGGCCTGTGACGACCTTGCTTCCTCCCTGAAGGGCGCGGACTTCGTTGTGATTTCCATCCTGCCCGGTACCTTTGAAGAGATGGCTTCCGACGTGCACTGCCCGGAGAAATACGGCATCTGGCAGTCCGTCGGCGATACCACAGGCCCCGGCGGCATCATCCGCGCTCTGCGCACCCTTCCCATGTTTTATACCTTCGGAAAGGCCATTCGGGAAAACTGCCCCAACGCCTGGGTCATCAATTACACAAATCCCATGACGCTCTGCGTCCGCGCGCTGTATCAGGCTTTTCCCGAAATCAGAGCCTTCGGCTGCTGCCACGAGGTCTTTGGCTCTCAGGCGCTCCTGGGGAAGATTTACGGAGAGGAATTCGGGACGGAGCCCGTTCCCCGGCAGGAGGTCAAGGTGAATGTGCTGGGGCTGAATCACTTCACCTGGATCACCGCCGCCAGCTGTCGCGGTCAGGACCTCTTCCCCGCCTACCGGGAGTTCAGCAAGAAGCTGCTCAGCCAGCCTGCCAAACCCATCGTCCGGGATGAGCATTTCAGCTATTTCGCCTCCCAGGACCGGATCAAATCCGATACCTTCCTTCGGTACGGCTGCATGGGCGCTGCCGGCGACCGCCATCTTGCGGAATTCAGCCGCGGAAGCTGGTATCTGAAGGATCCGGAGACGGCAGAGTCCTGGGGCTTCACTCTCACGCCGGTCTCTTACCGCGTGGAGGACCGGAAGAAACGTCTGGAGCTCAGCGATGCTTACTTTACGGGAAAGAAGTCCTTTGAATTCAATGACAGCGGCGAGGAGGGCGTTGATCAGATGCGCGCGCTGCTGGGGCTGGGAGACATGGTCACGAATGTGAACCTTCCGAACCGGGGACAGATCCCCAACCTTCCCATGGGCGCCGTTGTGGAAACCAACGCCTATTTCACATGCGGGAAGCTGCAGCCCGTCATGGCAGGCAATATCCCAGCCTCCATTTATCCCCAGATCGCCAATATCTGCGCCATCCAGGAGAGCATCGCCGATGCCTGTATGCACCGGGATCTGGAGGCCGCTTTCTGCGGCTTTATCTGTGACCCCCTGGTAATGCTCAGCGTTTCCGACGCGAGAAAACTCTTTGACGAAATGGTAGAGAATACCGCCAAGTATCTTACAGAATACAAGCGCTGACAGACGAAGCACCGGCGGCCCCATGGACTTCCGGTGCTTCCCCTATAAAAGAGGACGCGGACAAATGTCCGCGTCCTCGCTTTATTAACTGTCAATCGTCGAACTCGTACTTCTTCGCGTAGGCAGCACGGATGCGGTAGCCGACGAACCAGCAGACGACGGAAATGACCAGGACGATCACCATAAAAATGAGGTTGTTGGTGATTTGCTGGCTGTGGCTGTTGCAGAAAGTCATGCCGAACAGCGCCATGGCGGGGCTGTAGAGAGCATAGCCGTAGCCGAACCAGAAATTGAAGTTGGCGCCCAGGCCGATCAGCGGGAGCAGATTCATCACCGCAACGGCGATCAGACCGCCGGGATTGCGGTTGTAGCCCATCAGCATGCAGAAGCCCCAGATGCCCAGAACCATGGCAACGGACCAGACAACGAAGTTCCAGCCGACGTTGGCGCCTACCTGAGCCAGATTGGTTACCTTGCTCATCGACATTCCCATGCACTTATCAGCTTCTGAACCGAATTCAACGAAGCGGTAAGAAGAAAGCACCCCCATCTCGAACAGGCAGAAAATGTAGATCAAAATGGTATAGATCAGAGATTTCGGTTTGCTTTCGAGAAACTTCATGTGAAAACACACCCCTTTTTATTATTGCCAGATTAACCTATAGCGGCATTATAGCACAAGCGGCTATGATTGACAAGAGGATTTCCTATATTTTTACGAAAAACACCCTCTGAACTTATGCGCTTTGCATAATAAGCCCCGCCTTGCGAAACAGCCCAGCCCATGGTAGAATATCGGCAAAAGCACCGGAAGGAGCGAAGCCCATGGAAACAATGGAGGAACTGCGCAGCGCTTGTCAGGATTGTGCGAAATGTGAACTTGCAAAGACCCGGACCAATCTGGTTTTCGGTGTCGGAAACGAGCACGCAGATCTTATGTTTGTGGGAGAAGGCCCCGGCGAACAGGAAGACCTCCAGGGACTCCCCTTCGTCGGAAGGGCGGGAAAGCTCCTGGACGATATGCTGGCCATGTTTGACCTGAAAAGAGAAGACGTCTACATTGCGAATATCGTCAAATGCCGCCCTCCCAGGAACCGGGACCCGCTTCCCGATGAGCAGGACGCTTGTTATCCCTGGCTGGCGCAGCAGCTCGCCCTGATAAAGCCGAAGCTCGTCGTCTGTCTCGGCAGGATCGCGGCCATGCGTCTGATCGACCCCCATTACCGCATCACCCAGCAGCACGGGCAGTGGGTCTCCAGGGATGGGATGGAGATCACCGCCATCTATCATCCCGCCGCTCTGCTGCGTGATCCGCGCCGCCGGCCTGAGGCCTTCGACGACATGAAGGAGATTGCCGCCAGGCTGAAGGCACTGAATTGAACAAATCCCCGGAGCGGTTCCGCCGGACGCCGCTTCGGGGATAACTCTATTACCGCATCTCTCCGCGGAGCTTTGCTTTGTATCGGTCCGCTGCTTCGATAAGCTCCGAAGCGCTGTTGATGGTCGTCTCCGTCACGGTCTCGCCGCCGATGAGGCGGGCCAGCTCCCGTTTCCGGCCCTCCCCGTCCAGACGATCGACCTGTGTAAAGGTGCTGTCCTCCGTTTGCTTTTTTACGATGGAGAACTGGACGTCGGCCAAAGCGGCCAACTGCGGCAGATGCGTCACGCACAGGACCTGCCGGCCGCAGGCAAGGCCCGCCAGCTTCTCCCCCACTCTCTGGGCCGCAATTCCGCTGACGCCGGTATCGATCTCATCGAAGATCAGCACCTCCGGATCGGACGCGCCGCGCAGCACATTTTTCAGCGCCAGCATGATGCGGCTGAGCTCGCCGCCGGAGGCAATATGGCTGAGCCTCCCTGGCGTCTGTCCCGCATTGGCCGACAAGAGAAAACGGACGTCCTCCAGCCCGGAGGCATCAAAACCGGCGCCGGATTTCGGTGTAAAGGATACGCGAAACCGGGCTCCCGGCATGCTCAGGTCCCTCAATTCCGATTCCACGGCTGTTTCCAGTTTTTCAGCCGCGATTTGTCTGGCTTCGGAAAGGACCCTTCCCGCCGCCGTCAGGTCGGCCTTTTTCTTTTTCAGGGAGGCTTCCAGCTTTTCCAGATGCTCGTCCAGATACTGCACGTCCTCCAGCTCGTTTTTGGCCTTTTCCAGCCGCTCCCTGGCTGCCGCCGCGCTGCCGTAGCGCCGGGAAAGGCGCTGGAGAAGATTCAGCCGTTCCTCCAGCCGGTCCAGCTCCCCCGGAGAATAATCCAGCTCCCGACGGGCATCCTCCAGCCGGTCCGCCAGGTCCTCCGCCCGATACCGCAGGTCCTCCGCCTCCGCTGCCAGACCGGCATAGCTTTCATCCAGCCTCGCCATGCTGTTCAGGGCGCTGTGCGCAGCTACCAGATGATCCACCGCACCCTCGCTGCGTTCGCTGCCCCGAAAGCTCTCATAGGCGTCGCGCAAATGGTCCGTCAGCTTTTCGGCGGAACGCAGCCTCCGCACCCGCAGGTCCAGAGCTTCCTCTTCTCCGTCCTTCGGTGCAGCGGCGGAGAGCTCGCGGATCTCTTTTTTCAGCTTTGCCTCCAGGAATTCCTTTTCGTCCTCGCTTTTGCGAAGCTCCTCCAGCAGTCTCCGCTCCTCCGTATATGCACTGTAGCAGCGGCTATAGGCGGCAAGCTGTTCTGCCAGGCCGCCGAAGGCATCCAGATATCCCCGGTGGCTGCTCTCCGACAAGAGCCGCCGCCCGTCGTTCTGGCCGTGGACGTCCACCAGCAGATCGCCGAAATCCCGAAGCTGTGCGGAGGTGACCGGAGTCCCGTTCATGCGGCAGGAGCTCTTGCCCTCTGAGGTGATCCTCCGGGTGACAAGGATGTTCTCCCCCGGGCTCAGCTCGATCTCATTTTCCCGCAGCCAGGCGGCAGCAGCGTCCGTGGGCGTCAGCTCCGCCGTGATCCTGGCGGCATCCGCGCCGGTGCGTACCAGTTCCCGGGAAACCCGGTCTCCCAGGATCGCGCCGATGGCGTCGATGATGATGGATTTGCCGGTGCCCGTCTCGCCGGTCAGCACGTTGAGCCCAGGGCCGAAGGCGATATCTGCCCGCTCGATCACGGCGGCGTTTTCAATGTGGAGCAATTCCAGCAAGGAGAGACACCTCTTTTATAAATCTGACTTAACGGATCAGTTCCCGTATCTCTTCGCAGAAGCGTTCGGCGGCGTCATTGTCCACCATGGCCAGGAAGATGGTGTCGTCCCCCGCCAGGCTCCCCGCCATCCCGGGAACATCCATGGAATCGATGGCGGCGCAGGCGGCGTTGGCAAGACCTGCCAGGGTCTTGACGATGACCAGGTTCTGGGCCGTGCAGCAGGAGGCTACGGATTCCCGGAAGATGGTGCGCAGCCGCGCGGAGTGATCCGGCACCTCGGAGGGCTCTTCCGGGCAGACATAGCGATAGCTGCCGTCGTCATTGAGCTTCTTCACGAGCCTCAGCTCCCGCATGTCCCGGGACACGGTCGCCTGGGTGCTTTTCACGCCCGCTTCCCGCAGGGCGGCGATCAGCTGATTCTGGGTCTCGATGGGTCTTTCCGCGATGATCTTCAAGATCTGAAGCTGTCTTTCGTTTTTCATTTTTCGTCTCCCGTCAATTCAGCTTATGTCGAACGATCTCATAAAAGCTGAGGCTGCGCAGCTTGATGAGCTTTGTCACATAGGAGTATTTGCGCACAAAAACCAGATCACCGGTTTTCAGCGTGATGCAGTCCTCGCCGTCCACCAGCAGCAGGGCCTCGCCGTTGTCTCCCCGCACCAGCTTCACGCTGGTGTGCCGGTCCCCGGCCAGCACATAGGGCTTTGCGGTCAGGGAATGGGCGCACATGGGCGTCAGCACCAGGTTTTCCGCCGTCGGCTCCACGATGGGACCGCCGGCTGCCATGGAATAGGCCGTGGAGCCTGTGGGGGTGGCGATGATGATGCCGTCGCCGGAATAATCGGAAATCTTTCTGTTGTCGCCGTAGGCGGTGAGGTGGATGGAGTGGGCCGGGCTCTGCCGTGCCACCACGGCCTCGTTGAGACCGAAGCCGCTGCAGATGCACTGCCCGTCCCTGTGGACCTCATAGTCCAGCATCATTCGGTTTTCCACGGTATAGCGCCCCTCCAGCACCTCGCTGAGGCGGCCCAGATCCTCTTTTTCCAGCTCCGTGATAAAGCCCATATGGCCCAGATTGATGCCCAGCATGGGTACGCCGTTCCTGGCGGCCAGCTTGGAATTGTGGAGCATAGTCCCGTCGCCTCCCAGGCAGAGGAGCAGATCGCTGCTCTGGATATATGTACCCGGATTGGCGCACAGCGCTTCCTCCGGGAGCTCCTCAGGCAGCGCTTCCGCCGGCGTCAGGGGAAAAAAGGCTCTGGCCTCCGCCCCGTGGGAGCGGAGAAAGCTCAGCACCTCCATGGTGAAGGAAAGATCCTGATCCTTGGCATAATTCGTGCAAACTAATATCCGCTTCATCTCAGAGCGTTGTGCGCCTCCTCCACGACCGCCTGCGGTTCCGGCGGCAGCGCTGCCGGGTGCCTTGTCAGACGGCACAGGTATTCGATATTTCCTTCCGGCCCCCGGATCGGGGACCAGCTCAGCCCCGCGGGAAAAAGCCCCAGCGCAGGAAAAAACAGAAACAGCTCCTCCAGCACCTGCCGGTGGACCGACCGATCCCGCACAACGCCCTTCTTTCCTACCCTGCCCCGGCCTGCCTCAAACTGCGGCTTTATGAGGCAGATGATCTCGCCCTGCGCGCTCAGCACGCCTGCGACGGCAGGCAGGATCAGGCGCAGGGAGATGAAGGACACGTCGATCACCGCCAGCAGGGGCATCTCCGGCAGATCCTCAGGCTTCAGGTCCCGAACATTGGTGTTTTCCATGCAGATCACCCGGGAGTCGGAGCGCAGCTTGGGAGACAGCTGACCGCTGCCCACATCCATAGCGTATACCCGCGCCGCGCCATGCTGCAGGAGGCAGTCTGTAAATCCGCCGGTGGAGGCGCCGCAATCCGCGCAGACCATTCCCTCCGGGGAAACGCCAAAGGTCTCCAGCGCCTTTTCCAGCTTCAGCCCGCCGCGGCTCACATACCGGAGCACGTCCCCTTCCAGCCGAAGGTCCGCATCCTCTGATACTTCCCGACTGGGTCTGAGCTCCGCTTTTCCCTCCACCAGCACGTGACCTGCGCGAATCTCCTCCTTGGCGCGCTCTCTGCCGGAGCAGAGACCCCGGCGCACCAGCATCAGGTCCAGTCTCATGTGCGTGTCATCCGTCTGGCGGCGCGGACAATGGCCGCCGCGTCGATCCCGGCCTTCCGCCGCTGCTGTGCAACCGTTCCCTGACGGACGATGCCGTCCCCCAGATTCAGCGCCAGGAGGGGGCGCTTCGGATTATGCAGCGCCAGAGCCTCCCCCACGCAGCCGGCAGAGGCGCATTCCTCCACCGCCAGTATCCCGCCGGTGTCATAAATGAGATTATCCAGCGCGTTCCAATCCAGCGGAGCGATCTTCCCCAGCTTTACCACTTTGGCGAAGATGCCCTCTTTTTCCAGTTCCTCCGCAGCAGAGAGGACTTCATTGATCAGCGTCCCGTAGCTGACGATGGTCAGGTCGCTGCCTTTTCGCAGCGCTCTGACGGGATCCGCGCCGCCATCCGAGTAATCTCCCTCGGCTCCCTTCGGGTAGCGGACGGCTGAAGGCCCGTCGTATTTCAGAGCCTCCGCCAGCATATCCCGAAGCTCTCCGTAGGAGGCGGGACACCAGATCTGCATCCCCGGCACCTGGCGGAGAAAGCCGACGTCAAAAACGCCGTTATGGGTCTCTCCGTCGGCGCCCACCAGCCCGGCGCGGTCCACTGCCAGCAGCACCGGGAGGCGCAGAAGCGCCACATCATGCTGCAGCATATCGTAAGACCGCTGCAGGAAGGTGGAGTAGACGGCAAAGACCGGCTTCATCCCCTGCTTCGCCATCCCGGCCGCCATGGTGACGGCATGTCCCTCCGCGATCCCCTCGTCAAAGAAGCGTTCGGGCATTCTCTGATGAAACCTAGTGAGGCCGGTCCCTTCTTCCATGGCAGCGGTAATCACACAAATGCGCTTGTCCTTCTCCGCCAGCCGGGTGAGCTCCTCCCCGAAAACAGAAGAGAAACAGGTTTTCGGCTCCCTGGTGGCGCCTTTTTCCGGGTCAAAAGGCCCCACGGAATGATACAGCTCGGGATGCTGCTCCGCATCCGGATACCCTTTTCCCTTTTGCGTTACCACATGCAGCAGCACCGGCTCGCGGTACGCGCGGGCCACATTCAGCATATAGCTGAGCTGACGCACGTTATGCCCGTCCACGGGACCCATGTACCGGAATCCCATTTCCTCAAAAGCCGTACAGTGGAAAATGGCAGCCTTCAGCTGTTTTTTCCAGTGCTGGGTGACTCCAAAAACCTTCGTACCGGGTTTTGTTTTCAGCAGCACCTTCCGATAGGCGCGTTTCAGGCGGTAGTAGGCGGGCTTCACCCGCTGACGGGTCAGGTATTTCGCCATGCCGCCCACGGTGTGATTGATGGCGATGCCGTTGTCATTGAGAATGATGACGAGGGGTTCCCTGCTCTGCCCTGCGTTGTTCAGGCCCTCATAGGCAAGTCCGCCGGTAAGAGCTCCGTCGCCGAGAACGGCCACCACGTCATAATCCCCGCCGGTAAGCGTCCTGGCCCGGGCCATGCCGAGGGCAACGGAAACGGAGTTGGAGGCATGCCCCGCGATGAAAGCATCCGCCGGGGATTCCTCAGGCTTCGGAAAACCAGAAAGGCCGTCCTCCTGGCGAAGGGTGGAGAATTGTGCGATACGGCCTGTCAGCATCTTGTGTATATAGCTCTGATGTCCCACGTCGAACACGATCCGGTCCTTCATGGTAGCATGGACAT
>JAEEGK010023178.1_pt1 | contig 12967 bp, 15 predicted proteins | sample 8958771 | NCBI WGS metagenome assembly JAEEGK01 (sample SAMN16246547, study PRJNA631951) | gut metagenome | biome: gut microbiome; feature: rumen; material: SC-attached | host: Bos | place: Iran: Karaj | collected 2018-10 | reverse complement strand
TATGCTTTCCTGCAGCTGCCGGAACGAAGTGACGGAAAGCAAAGTTTGTACAAAACTCCCCCGGCCTGCGGCCACCCCCTCTCAGAGGGGGACAGACGGCGCACAAATCATGCTGAAGGTGGAGCGCATCATCGATGGCGACACCTTTGAAGGGCATGTGATTCAGAACCCCAAGACGGCCTACAACCCCGGTGTGAATCCGTGGATGGTGCAGCTGACCAAGATTGTGGTCCGCATCAACGGCATCGACGCTCCTGAGCGTGGGCAGTATTACGGCGATGTGGCCACACTTCACCTGCACTGGCTTATCAGCGGGAAGGCCGTAGGCCTGAAGCTGAAGCAGCGCGACATATACGGGCGATGGATTGCGACGGCCTATTTGGACGGCGCAGATATCGCCGAGGAAATGCTGAAAGAGGGCTTAGCCTGGCATTACAAAGAACATGACAGCAATCCCCGCTACGCTCAGTTGGAAGCTGAGGCGAAGCTGGATGGTCGAGGCCTCTGGTGCGATGACCGAGCCGTTCCCCCTTGGGAATAGCGAAGGATGAGCAAGTATGAGCGAGATGCCTATAGGAATGCGGAATGATGAATGCGGAATGCTGAATGAATCCCCCGCCGCTTCGCGGCACCCCCTTGAAAAGGGGGACGAAGGGACGGAACAAAGTAAAGGAGAGCTAATTATGGAATTAAGCAAGTTATCATTAGAGAGGTTGGAGGGCGTGGATGAACGCCTGAAGGCCGTCGTGATTGAATGCGCTGCACGGTGCAAGTTCCCGTTCAACGTGTCGGAAGGGCTGCGAACGGTGGAGCAGCAGCGCGAGTATGTCCGGCAGGGCAAGTCACGGACGATGCATTCTAAGCATCTGACTGGCAAAGCCGTTGATCTCTATCCTCTGAGCATGGACAGGAAGCTTGTCGACTGGTCCAGGTTCGAGGAGCTGGCCGACCTGATGTTTCAGGTAGCCAGCGACCAGGGCACCGATATCGTCTGGGGTGGCAACTGGAAGACTTTCGTCGACAAGTGCCACTTCGAGCTGAAGTAGTGACGCAGGAGTCATCATCACTACATACATTTTTTTCATTTTTTTGGGAAGCCCTCGCCATGACGGTGGAGGGTTTTTCCATTTGAATAGGACGAATAGGACAGATGAGACTTAGACTCCCCCGTCCTTCGGACACCCCCTTTGACTTCGTCGAATCTTCGATTTCAGAGGGGGACACGAGGTGGCTAAAAAAGCAAGTACCTTAACGGCAAACGGAGACCCGCGTTAGGGGGGCGTAGTTTATTTAGGGGCTTGGCTTTTTTAGGCACCGGACGCGGGGATGCGGTAAATAAACCTATGCTTTTCTATAGCCTTTTGTGTCTTTCGAGATAACGCCTTCGTCCAGCATGTCCGAGAGGACACGGCTGAGTGAGGGCCTTGTTGCGCCTAATTGTTGGGCGACATCGGCGACGGAGGTGATGCTGCCATTGGATTCGAGGTATTCGAGAATGCGGTTACGGAGGCCGTTGACAGCGAAAGTGCGCATCTTGCCGCTCAGGAAATGGCCACGTTGGGAGAGCACCTCCAAAAAGGCACGAAGGACGGTCGGCTCCTCCTGGAGGAACTCAAAGAAGGCATCGCGGTTGATGTGCCACACCACGCAGTCGGTCACGGCAGTGACTTCAACAGGGACGATGTTCGGCTTGGCAAAGAGAAATGCTGGTGCCAGCAGCATCGGGGCTTTCAGACGGTCCACTAGCACCTCTCTGCCTTCCTCTCCCGACATTCGTGATTCTGCCTGACCTTCGACAAGCACCATCAGCGCACGGCATGGGTCGCCCGCGTTGAGCATCCGCCTTCCTACGGGATATTCCTGTCGGCGGCAAGGGCTTTTGAGCAGGCGTTCCAAAGCCTCATCGCTGCAACCAGCAAAGAGTTTGATCCGTTTGAGTTCTTCCATGGCAGAGAAATTTTTGCAAAAATACTGAAAAAAAACGCCAATGTAACATTTGTTACGCTTCACCCAAATGTAAGGTTATACTTTTGCGTCATCAAACCAATGAAAGGAGATACAACAATGAGTTACAACGACTGGAAAGACAAGACCGCGAGTTTCAAGAAGATTGACGTGCGCGGCGTTCAGGGAAACTTCTTCCCGGGTATCAAGATGCAGGCCATGAAGATGGCTGTCGGCGACGGTATGGAAATCATCCAGAACTTCGACCCGCTGCCGCTTTACGAGGTGATGGACGGCCTCGGCTTTGAGCGTCACACCGAAAAGGTGACGGAGACGGAGTATCACGCTTATTTCTACCGCACCGAGGTGAAGCAATTAGAAAAGGACATCCCGATGCGTCCGGCCCCGCTGACCCACATGCCGATGATTGACGAGAAGCTCGGCAACATCGCCGTGAATTTCTGGGACTTGACCTGGAACGACGAGCACCGTTACCTGCCTTACGAGATGCGCCTGCTGCTCTCGCTGACCAACGCCGTCGGTGCGGGGCGTATGCGCCAAGCGACGCGCGAACTGGTGAAGGCTTACATCCACGGTCTCGATTCTGCCGCATTGGACGATGTGTTTGAACTGCTGGCCTGGAACCAGGGCATCGGCTACTTCAGCTCGGAGATTGGTCCTTCGGCACTGTTCCAAGCCTACAAGACCATCAAGCAGATGGAGAAGAAAGGCAACACGCGCGAGGAAATCGCCGAAGTGCTCAAGGAAAAGTTCGGAGAGAAACACCCTGATGTGAAGGTAGTTTAGAGTTGAGAGTGTAGAGTTTAGAGTAGTTGAAAGTTTAGAGTTTAAAGTTTAAAGTTGTAGAATCATGGAAATCACAAAAGATACAAAACTGGCCGACCTTCTCGCGGAATATCCGTGGCTGAAGGGAGAAATGGCGAAAGTGAACGAGAAGTTCAAGATGTTGAACTCGCCTGTTGGCAAAATTATGCTGGGCAAGGCCACCATCGCTGAGATGAGCAAGAAATCCGGTATGGATGCCGACATCATCATCAGTCGGATTAACGAACTAATAACCAATCATACAAACCAATAAAGAAAGGAAAAAGACTATGAAGTACTTTGTGAATGACAGTTGCATCGGGTGCGGACTTTGCGAGTCCACCTGCCCTGAAGTGTTTCACATGAACGGCGATGTAGCCGTTGCCATCGAGGGCGATGTGCCGGAAGCAGCTCTTGCAAGTGCCGCAGAAGCCAAAGACGGCTGCCCTGTGGGCGCGATCGAAGAAGCGTAAAATCTTAATCAACAAATACAACGAACTATGAACGAGAAAATGTTTTGTTTCCAGTGTCAGGAAACTGCCGGATGCGCCGGCTGTAAGATTTCAGGAGTGTGCGGAAAGACCCCACAAGTGGCTCATGCACAAGATCTTTTAATCTATGTCCTTAAAGGATTGGGCGTCATCGCCAACCATCACCAGCACGGATGTGGACACGATTATTGCGATTTCCGCAAGAGTATCCATGCCTTCGTGAACGACGCACTGTTTTCGACCATCACCAACGCTAACTTCGACGCGGAGAGCATCTACGCCCGTATCGATAAAGGCTTGGAATTGCGCGAAATGTTCAAAGACCGTGTGACCAACAAGAAAGGCATCGTGCTACCGAAACTTGATGTATTGGAATGGAATGGCCCCCGCGAGCAATATGACGAGAAAGCCCAAACTATAGGTGTGCTTACCGAAGCCAACGAGGACATCCGCTCGCTGAAAGAGTTGACCATGTACGGCCTCAAAGGTATGGCCGCCTACTTGGAACACGCCGCTCGCCTTGGTCAAGTCGATGGCGACATCAATGAGTTCATTCTGCAAACCCTTGGCCAATTGATGACCTGCAACGATGCCAACGAACTCACCGCTCTTGTCCTGAAAGCAGGCGAATGGGGCGTGAAGGCGATGGCCCTGCTCGACAAAGCCAATACTACCGCTTACGGCAACCCCGAAATCACCGAGGTGAATATTGGCGTGGGCAACCGTCCGGGCATTCTCATCAGCGGCCACGACCTCAACGACATTGAGCAGCTTTTGGAACAAAGCAAGGACGCTGGCATCGACATCTACACACATAGCGAGATGCTGCCTGCACATTATTACCCCAAACTAAAGAAATACAACCACTTGAAAGGCAACTACGGCAACGCTTGGTGGAAGCAACGCGAGGAGTTTGAAGCCTTCAACGGTCCCATTCTGTTCACCACCAACTGCATTGTGCCTCCGACCGCTAATGCAACCTACAAAGACCGCGTTTTCACCACCAACAGCACGGGTTTCCCGGGTTGGAAGCACATCCCCGCCGATGTTAACGGCAAAAAGGATTTCAGTGAAATTATCGCTTTGGCCAAGACCTGCCAAGCCCCTAAAGAGATTGAGACGGGCAAGATTATAGGAGGTTTTGCCCACGAACAGGTGTTTGCCCTTGCCGACAAGGTAGTAGAGGCCGTGAAAAGCGGTGCCATCCGCAAGTTTGTGGTGATGGCGGGCTGCGATGGCCGCATGAAGAGCCGCGAATACTACACCGAATTTGCCAAGGCCTTGCCCAAGGATTGCGTCATCCTCACGGCAGGTTGCGCCAAGTACAAGTACAACAAACTTGGCTTGGGCGACATCAATGGCATTCCGCGCGTGTTGGATGCGGGACAGTGCAACGACAGTTACTCGCTGGCACTCATCGCATTGAAACTGAAGGAAGTGTTCGGCTTGGACGACGTAAACCAATTGCCTATCGCGTATAATATCGCTTGGTACGAGCAAAAGGCTGTCATCGTCCTGTTAGCCCTGCTCAGCCTCGGCGTGAAGAACATCCACCTTGGCCCGACCTTGCCTGCTTTCCTTTCGCCCAATGTGGCCAAAGTCTTGGTCGAGAACTTCGACATTGGCGGGATTAGCACCGTGGAAGAGGATATGAAGATATTTGGGATTTAAGGTTTCTGTAACCTTTCTCATAAACACCGCCGCAAGGGTTTCGTGCTTTTGCGGCGTTTTTTTCACTTTTCACAATAATTCCGCAAAAATAGCGTTATTACTGACGAAAAACGAAACGATAACAGTGACCCGTATTTGTCGAAAATATCTCTCCATCGTCGCGCTCATCTTGGTGAGCCTGTTTCTCCTTGATGCATCGGTCTACACTCACGAAGACTTGTGTATCATTGAGCAAACGATGTCCGATGCTGAAATTGAAGCAGAAGACTGCGACCTTGACGAGGATTCGGACTTCACTTGCTTGGATGCCGACGTTGTTTCGTGTCTGCCTAAGAGCATTTCGCTGTTCTTCTCCATTGGCAAGACACAAAGCGAAAACAAGTGTTCGGCTGCGCTCCGGTTGGGTCAGGTGAGGCGTTATGCCCCAAGGAATAACATGGCTGACAGCCATAACTATATCATTTTGAAATCCATAAAAGATGGTGCGGACTTCGGTTCGCGCCATCTTTTTTTATGTAATAGCATCTTCATTCATTCACATTATTCACTAACTAAATCTTTTAAGCAATGAGAAAATTAGCTTTAATCGCCACATTCGTGGCCTTGACTTTTGCTGCAATGTCATGTAGCAAGGAAGAATCCAACGGGGGTTCAACCAACCAGACCAATCAATGGGAAGCCGAAGGCACTGGCACCACGGTTCATTTGACCGACATCGACTCGACCATCGTCGCTTTTGTCAACACGCACTTCCCTGAAACAAGCATCTTGAGTTGCAACCAAACGGAGCATTATTTCAATGTGATTCTGAACGACAACACGAAGATCCATTTCACCCATGCCTATGAATGGGTTGAGGTGAACTGCGAACATTCGTCTATCTATGATGCCGTGCCCGCGACACTTGTCCCTGAACAGATTTCGGCATACATCACGGCCAACTATCCCAATCAGCATATCGACGAAATCGAGAAGGAACACAATGGTTGGGAGATTGAGCTTGATAACAATGTTGAAGTCAAGTTCGATTCCAGCTTCAATGTCATCGACAACGGTGGCAATGGCGGTGGTAACAGCACCGACTATCCCGACATCATCACTTTTGTAAGCACCTATTTCCCTCAAACAGACATCCGTAAAATCGAAGCAGAGGATGACGAATACGAAGTGGAACTTCTCGATGGCACCGAAATCTCTTTCAACCTCAACTTTGAATGGACCCATATCGACTGCGAAGATGCCACCGTGTATCATGCTGTGCCCACCGAACTTGTCCCTGAGCAGATTACGGCATACGTGAGCACCAACTTCCCTGACCAGCAGATTGAGCAAATCGAGAAAGAATCCTACGGTTGGGAAATTGAACTCAGCAACGGACAGGAAATCAAGTTTGACACCAACTTCAATGTCATTGGAAATGGAGGAGGAAACGGAGGAGGAAACAACGGCAACTATCCTGAAATCAACACTTTTGTTGAGACTTATTTCCCACAAGCAGGCATCCACAAGATTGAGGTGGACGACCACGAGTATGAGGTGAAACTGACCGATGGCACTGAAATCAAATTCAATTTCGCCTTCGAATGGATGAGCATCGAATGTGAAGAATCAAGTATTTACGGTATTGTTCCAACAGAACTTGTCCCTGAACAGATTACCGCATACGTCACGGCCAACTATCCCAACCAGCATATTGACAAGATTGAAAAGAAGCACGACGGCGGATGGGAGATTGAGTTGAGCAATGGCATTGAGATTGAATTCGACAGCAATTTCAACGTGACTCACATTGACGACAAATAGAAAGTCAAATCAGTTCTTCATAACCGGAGCGGTCAACGGTTTTTTCCTTGGCCGCTTCCACTTTTAGCTTTCATGACATGACAATAACCATCGCAATTCTAACCTTACTGGCGGGCATAGGCGTGTTTCTCGTGGCCTGCCAGATGATGAGTGCCCACCTCGAAGCGGTGTCGTCGAAACGGCTGAAACAACTGTTTTCCAAAACAGGCAAAAACAAGTGGCTCGGCGTGGGCATCGGCACGGTGGGCACGGCTGCCATCCAAAGCAGCGGTGCAGTCACAGTGATGGTCATTGGTTTTGTCAATGTAGGTATTTTGTCGCTGGCACAAGCGGCCACCATCATCTATGGCGCCAACATCGGTACTACGGTCACGGCACAGTTGGTGGCATTAGGCATGTTTGGCACCAACAGCATCTCCACCACCGTCATCTTTGCAGCTTTTGCAGGTGTTGGCGCGTTTATGAACTTGTTCAGCAAGCGCAACACAACCAAGCAAATAGGTGGCATCTTAACGGGATTCGGACTACTGTTTGTCGGCCTCTCGATGATGTCCGACGCGATGGACGATTTCGCCGCGTTGGATTCCGTCAAGCGTTTCTTGGCTGGCATCAACAATGTTGTGCTTCTGGTTTTGGTGGGTGCGGTGCTGACTGCCATCATCCAATCCTCATCGGTGATGACTTCCATTGCCATCACGATGGTCGTTTCGGGCTTGATCACCCTTGACCAAGGCATCTATCTGACGATGGGAAGCAATATCGGCTCGTGCGTGGTGGCCGTCATAGCGGGCTTGACAAGTGGCACATCCGCAAAACGCACGGCATTGATACATTTGATATTCAACGTAATGGGTGTTGTGCTCTTTTTGTTGATAGGTCTCTTGCTGCGCATGACAACGGGAGGAGATTGGAGTTTCGGACAACTGTTTGAGCGGCTGTTTCCTGCTGCGCCACAACTGCAGCTGGCCATGTTCCACACTGTGTTCAACATTTGCACGATGTTGGTGGCCATGCCATTGACCAACGCTTTGGTGAACTTGGCTTGCCGAATCGTGAGTGAGCCTCCAGTTATCAATGACAGGGTGCCTCATCTGCGTTTTCTCAACGAACAGATGCTTCGCACACCTGTGATTGCCATTCGCCAAATGAAGGCCGAAATCGAGAACATGGCTGAGCAGGCCATACTGAATTTCCGGCGTTCCATCCATATTGTAACCACCATGGATTTTAGCATGGTTGAGGAATTCCGAAAGACGGAAATCCAGTTGAATTATTTGAACAAAGAGTTGGTAGACTATTCGGTGAAACTATCGGGTATGCGGCTCAACAATTTCGACCAGCGTTATCTTTCTTCGACCATCCGCTCTGTCAGCGACCTTGAACGCATCGGCGACTATGCGGAAAACATCGTCGAGTATGCCGAAGCCCTCAAGGAGCAGAATGCCACATTCTCGGAGGAGGCTGTTTCGGAAATCCTGAAAATGGAACAGTTGATTCTCGCATTGTACAAGGAAACCATGCAGGCCTATCACAAACTCGATTTGCAAGCCCTTGAGCGCGCCAATCAGATTGAGGAGGAGATTGACGACTATACCGAACAGATGGAGCGCAACCATATCGACAGGCTTGTCAAAGGCGTGTGTACCCCTTCGGTTGGTGCAGAATACCTCTCGTTGGCCCAAAACTCAGAGCGTATCGGCGACCACCTCACCAATGTCGGTAAAACGATTCGTGATTTGACTTAATTTACCAATTGCGATATTTGTAGCTTATGCAACATAATAACTATCTTTCATGAAAAACAGATCCATCATTATTCTACTCGTCCTCTTGTTGTCGGCGGGTATTAGCCAAGCCCAAGAGGAGCTGCCGGAGTTTTCCGCTGACCGTCCTGGATATACAACAGGTACCGGCATCGTCCCTCGCCATAAAGTCGCATGGGAGAACGGATTCGGCTACGAGTCATTGCCCGATGGTGCGCACTGTCTGACGCTCAACAACACGATGGTGCGTTATGGCCTTTTCGAAAACATGGAACTGCGTATCGGAACGGACTTCCTGATGTTCAACGATGGGGAGGCCATGGAACCTACTTTTGCTTTTTCTCCACTTACCATCGGGACAAAGATTAATGTGTATGAGAGTTCCAATTGGCTGCCTTCCGTGAGCATTTTGGCTGAATTACAATCCCCGCACGTCGGCTCAAAAGAACTGCTTCCGTCCCATCTTGCGCCCTCGATGTACGCCTTGTTCGAACACAATATCAACGATTGGTTTTGGATTTGTTACAACGTCGGTTTGGAATGGGACGGTGAAACGGCCGCACCACAAACCTATCTGGCTTTGGCTACCGGTTTCAACATCACCGATGACATCGGTGCATTTGTGGAGACCTACAACTACCTGCATCCAGAGGGTGAGCATCAATTCATGACAGAATTTGGCCTGACCTGGATGCCCATACACCGCCTTCAGTTTGACCTCGAATGCGACCTTGACTTCGAGCACTTTGGAAAGTATTACGCCATTGGCGGAGGTGTGGCGTGGATGATTAACTGATTCAAGCTTTACGATTGTTCCGACTCGGCATAATTTTTGAACCATTCTTCAGTTTATATAATGTATCACTAAATTTCAACGACATGAAAAAAGTACTTTTAAGTATGATGCTTCTTTGTGGCATCGCCATGATGAGCACCAGTTGTAAAAAAGAACCCACCGTCAATCCCGAAGTTGAAAACGGAACCATGACGGTCGGAAATGAAACCGTCAACATCACCACTGCCAACGCAGTCAATTACGACCATAATAAGGCCATTGTCTTGGCTTCAAAGGCTATGACCGCTGCTGACAACGAAGGCATTGCGGTAATCTTCGACGGTGACATCGTTCCCGGCACCTATCAGATGTCCGACACCAAAGCAGGCAATCCTCGTGTGGTAGGGTTAAGAGACTTCAATATGGGCGAACTTCAGTTTGTGATTGAGGGCGACAGCATCTATTTCGGAGATGTTTATTACTGGATTAGCGGGGAGCTCTCCATCACCCAGAACAACGGCAGTTACACCGTTATTTTGACACAATGCACCGCATCCAATGCCAACAATGCCAACATCAGCCTTTCGGCCAACTTCAACGGCGCGTTGCAACCTTTCACGATTCACGAAGACAACAAGTTTGTCATTGATGGATATGAGAGTCCCATCGGCCTTGCTGGCATCACCTCCATCGGAGGGATGAACAGCATCGGCGAGTACCAAGGCATTCATTCCATGTTGTTCATGTCAGCCAACCACAAGAGGTCGTTTATCGTCAGTTTTGTTGGCGATGAAACCGTGGATGGAGAATACCAGCTGGGATACTTCATCACGCCTTATCTTCCCACGTTGCCTTGTGTGCATGTCGCTTTCGACTCCGACTTTTGGACGCTCACGCCCCAAACTGGTTATGTCGCCAAGAGTGGCACCCTGAAGATTGTCACCAACGAAGATGGAACAAAGACGGTCACCATGACGAATCTTAAGTTGAAGAACGTGGAGCACGACAGCGAGTTTTTCTTCCCCATTCTTGATGCCGAGCTCACCTATCATGGCTTGATGTATGAGATTGGACAGTAATCAGCGATTTCCAACAAGCACCTCCTAAAGGGGATTGCTAAAACTGGATTACAAGCTGCCGCCGCAAGGGTTTTCGTAACCTTTACGGCGGTGTTTGTTTTAAGGGCTTGGCTTTTTTAGGCACCGTACCCTGGGATGCAGGAAAATTTGTACCTTTGTGCCTATAAATTCCAATTTAGCCAAATGAATTTCAGTTATACAGACAGGGAGACGGACTATTTGAAGTCGCGCTGCAAGAGGATGGCAGAGGTCATTGAAAGCGTAGGGCATATCAACCGCAAGGCGGACGACGACCTCTTCTCGTCGGTGGTGCATCACATCATCGGACAACAGATTTCCACTTGTGCACAGCAGACCATCTGGCAGCGGATGCAGGAGGCACTTGGCGAGGTGACGGCCACGTCCATCGACAGCCGGAGCGTGGAGCAGTTGCAGAGTCTGGGCATGACGTTCCGCAAGGCCGAGTATATCAAGGACTTCTGTCGCAAGGTACTAAGCGGCGAGTTCGACCTGAAGACCGTGGATACAATGAGCGACGAGGATGCCATCGCAGCCCTGTCGTCGCTGAAGGGCATCGGTGTGTGGACGGCGGAGATGATTCTGCTGTTCTGCCTGCAGCGGCCCGACGTGCTGAGTTATGGCGACCTTGCCATACAACGCGGTCTGCGCATGGTCTATCACCATCGCGACATAACGCCGCAGCTCTTCGAGCGTTACCGCCGCCGTTTCTCGCCCTGCGGCAGCGTGGCCAGTCTGTACCTCTGGGCTGTGGCGGGCGGTGCAATACCAGAACTCAAAGACTACAAACCAAAGAAGAAATGAATAAGGACATTGTCATAGAAACCGCCAAACGGCACACCTGCTTTTATGTGTACGATGGCGACGGCATAAGGAACACGGCACGTGAGCTGAGCAACGCACTAGCCAATAGAATTATTCGAATAAATAACAAAATAACAAAACAACAAAATGGCAAACATTATCGTATTATTTGAAGTAAAGCCGACGAAGGCATGGATGCAACGCTACCTCGACCTCGCTGCCAGTCTGAAGCCGCTCCTTGCAGGCTTCGAGGGATTCATCCGCGCAGAGCGGTTCACCAGCCTGAACGAGGAGGGCAAACTGCTCTCCATGAACGTGTGGACAGACGAGGAAGCCGTCAGCCGTTGGCGCAACGCGATGGAACACCGCATGAGCCAGAAAGAAGGCAGGGAAAAGCTGTTCGAGAGTTACAAGATTACCGTCTGCAAGTCCATCCGCGAGTATAGCGACACCGACCGCCGCGAGGCTCCCGCAGACTCCAACGAGGCAATGGGCATCTGAGCGATGGACTGTACAGCGCACTACAACTCGCCCATAGGCGGCATCACTCTTGGCTCGGACGGTAAGGCTCTCATCGGACTGTGGTTCGACGGTCAGAAATACTTTGCCGATGTGCTTAAGCCTGTGCATAAGCAGCGGCCTGACTTGCCTGTCTTTGAGGAGACCCGTCAATGGCTTGACGAGTATTTCAGCGGACAGGAGCCTCAGTTCACCCCGCCGCTCACATTTCGAGGCAGCGACTTCCGCAAGCGGGTGTGGCAGCGGCTGTTGGAGATACCATACGGGCAGACCGTTACCTACGGCCAACTGGCCCAAACGCTTGGATGCAAATCAGCACAAGCCGTGGGCGGAGCCGTCGGTCACAACCCGCTGACACTCATCGTTCCCTGCCACCGCGTGGTAGGCACAGGCGGCTCGCTGACGGGCTATGCCGGAGGCATTGACAAGAAAGTCCGCCTCTTGCAGATGGAGGGTGCGATGACACATGATTTATTCATACCGACAAGAGGCACGGCACTCTAAATTTCCATTTAACGGTAAAAAAAAATAATCGCAGTCCTCATTCTTAAAGACAAATTACCTCCACAAAGGGTTTTATGCCTTTGCGGAGGTGTTTGTTTTAAGGGATAAATAAGGGCTGGTGGCTGGGGACGTGGCGGTACTCAGGAGCGTAGCGACTGCACTGCCTAAATGCTCGAAACAGGGTGGTTGGTGGGGATTGATGGTGGTTGGCCAGAGCGAAGCGTTAGCGGAGCGACCGACCTGACCTGAACTTCGGGGTGGTTGGTTGGGGGTGACGGTGGCACGGCAAGTGCGTAGGGAAAAACCGACATGGGGAAAAGCGCCTGCGGCCCACTTACGCGGGAGTTTCAGCAGAACGACAACACTGCGCCTAAGAACTACAACTGCGATGAGAACGACTGCGCCCCGTTCGCGCCGGGGAGCCCGACCCGCCCGACAGGTGCCGCGCACGGTTTCAATCCGAAGCGGCGGCGAAACACGATGCGCTTTAGCGCTCCGACAAGGGAACCGACGGGCGGGCGACCAAGCAGGGGCGCAAAACTAAAGGGGCGCGGCTGCACCCGACAGAGATATGCGGCCACGAGCCGCACCGCTTAGGGGGTACGGGGGCGGCCAAGAAAGCCCCGAGCGAGCAAGGAGCCACGAAAGCGGCTGGCCTTGGAGCCGAAGACGCTCGTCTGGAGCCGCGCCAGCGGAGCTTGCGGAGCGAGTGTCGCGGGACAGACGAAGGAAGCGGCGGTGTTGCGCAAGGCCGCCAACAGAAAAAAGCGC
>JAEEGK010023171.1_pt1 | contig 12971 bp, 12 predicted proteins | sample 8958771 | NCBI WGS metagenome assembly JAEEGK01 (sample SAMN16246547, study PRJNA631951) | gut metagenome | biome: gut microbiome; feature: rumen; material: SC-attached | host: Bos | place: Iran: Karaj | collected 2018-10 | reverse complement strand
GAGAACGCTTTTGCCAGCCGTGACTACGCCGGAGGAGCGAACTGCGGGCGTGTGAATCGTGGCAAGAACGACACCATCTTCGACCGTCTCGATGTGCAGTTCACCTTCGATCAGGCGATGCAGTTCTCCGTAGCCGTCAAGGGGGCCGGTGTGACGCACAACTCTGTGCGACAGATGTTGAAAAACTGGCGAAAGCAGGGGCTTGTCGTGTATATGAAGGATGGACGGTATAGCAAGGTTAGCGGGTAGTGGTCAAAGTGGTCAAGGTCAAATTGGTCAAATTGATTTTCGATGATACAGATAGACAACTCCCAGGAGTGCTTCGTGGAGCTCTGGCTTCGGCTGGAGCGCACGAGGCGGCTCCACCTCCTGCAACGCAAGCGCTACTGCATCCGCAACATCCTCAAAACATGGCTCGGCCTTCGCGCCACGGACGATCTCATCTTCGAGGTGTGTATGCGCAGCAGGCTGGAAGGGTACAACGAAATGCCCCCGCCGATGCTCTCGCCGCGCGATCCCAGAGAGTTTCTCCGTGCCGTGGTGTCGGTGGTGATGGATATCGGTATGCGCTCCGTGCGCTACAAAGTCCTCGACTGGGCCTACAGCATCGCCTTCCCCCAGGCTACGCCGATCAACGTCAATAAGAAATGTCGCGGCAAGCGACGGGATTCAAGATAGCCTTCGGTTCCCTCGCCCCCATTGGACAAGATTCAAGAACCTGAAACCTGAAACTAGAACAGGCCGCTGGCGCGAAAGCGTCGGTGGCCTTTTTCAGTTTTTTCAGTTTTTCCTGCACTACAGGCCCGTGTCACTCTGAATCGTGTAGGAAATCATGCCCTCGGGCTCGCTGCTGTTGAAGTTGACACAGTCTTTGAATTTCGAGTCCGAGTTGCGGGAGACCTCAATACGGCCGCTGAACATGCCGCCGTCGGGATTGATGATGTGCAGTCTGGCCTCAAAGCCGACATGAACGGGCCCGACCGTGACCTCCTTATCTCCAATCTGGTATCTTTCCTCCCTGCCTTCTTTGTTGGTGATGATCATGGTCGCCTGCCTGGTGACGCTAAAAGCAGAACAGTGCCCCGCGGTGTCCTTTTAAAGGTTATTTTACTGTTTTTCACATCAAAGGTAACAAAAATTAATGAATATGAGATGTAAAAGATGAAAAAATAGTATCTTTGCCTGACGAAAAAGGAATTAGACAGCAAAAAATAAAAAAAATAAGAAGTTTAGCCGCCAAAAACGGCGAGCCCCGTGCGCAGCTCTTGCTCAGCCAGATGTACGAAAAAGGCCAGGAGGTGACAAAGGACCCCAAGAAAGCGGCGTACTGGAAAAAGAAATACGAGAAGAATCCGGCAAAAAAGTAGTGATAGAATAAATGTTCAATAATATGAAAAAGATTCTTATGACACTGGCCGTCCTCCTTTGCTTTGCGACGGCGGCGACGGCAGATCAGACTGCTCAGGAAGAGGCACAGGCCCGAATCGAGCAGAAGGCCAAAGAGGCCGACAAGCACCCCAAGGACGGCAAGAAGCAGCTTGAGGCGTCGCGGGCGCTTCTTGATGACACGACGGGATTGGACAAAAACCATGACCGCGCCCTGCTCTACGCCGAGCGCGCCTTGGCCATCGCCAATGAGCAGCCCGTGCTGCAGGACACCCTGAAAGGACTGGCCAGCTTTAGTCTTTTTAGGATCTACTCACTGAAGGAAGATTTTCCGAAATCCATGACGTACGCCAACATGGCAATAGATGCATTTCAGGCAGAGCTGGGCCACTACAGCCCCTTGACCATTGCCACCAAACTCGTTTATGGCTATGGCCTGTTAGGGCCAGATCCTTTCCGTGGCGCCTCCTCCATTCTGGATGCCTTCGTCAGCAACGACGCCGCACCGGAGGACCAGCACGTAGAGAACATGGCTGTAGCCAATATCGCACAGGAGTTTGCCATAGAGTTTCTCATGGCGGCAGCCACCAAGCGTTTCCGCTATGCCCTGCCCGTCATCACCTACAACGGCAAGAAGTGCCTCATGCTTCAGACCTCGGAATGGAATATGGAGCGCCCGTTGGTCGGTTGGTCGCAGTCGACCCTGTTGGGCGATGCGGAAGAGAAGGAAGATAGTGTGCAGGAAGCCGAGCCCGACCCGGCCATCCTCTGCGAATTGGAAACCCAGCAGTGCTTTGTTGTGCCCGTAGAGGAGAAGGGAAAGCACCAAGTCATTTTTTCATTCGGCTATGACACGAAAAACCCGCGCCATCTGGTGGTTAGGGAGGACAACTCCTTCCTGCTGTTCTTCAGCAAAGAAAATCACGCCAAGATTCTCAACAACTTCCGCGCTTTCAAGGCAAGCTTGAAGTAAAAAAATGGCCGTCGGAGTAATCCGGCGGCCCTTCTTGTGTTCAGGATTTTGAAGCTTACTCGCGGCCGTACTGCTTCTTAGCCTTCTCGAAGTACTCGTTCCAATTGGCGTCCACCTTCTTGAAGATCATCTTCTCCGTCTTCTTGTCGTAAACAGCCTTAATCCACAGATCATGGATTACCTGTTTCGTGCCGTCGGAGTTGGTGTGCTCGTAGAAGGCATGGAGCGTGCGGCTGTTGAGGAGCTTGTAGGTGAAATTGAGGGTCGTTTCCCAACCCTTGTCGTTGTGCAGGGAGATTTGCTCGGTGTAGGTGCTGTCGGAGGTCACCTCATAGTCGGCAAACAACCAGGGCTCGAAGTTATACTCTTCGTAGTGCTCGAAATCGGAGGGATAAAGAGAGTAGCCGAACAGGCGGCCGTCGGGGAGGAACACCTTGCCTCCGGGGCCGAGGGTCACAAAGCCGTTTTCGACTTGGCGCACCTGTTGCCATACACCTACGAGAGGATTCTTTTTTGCGAAGGATGTGCTCGCCAGCATAAAGACGAGCATGAAAGTGAAAGCTTTTTTCATAATGATTTATTGGTTGGTTTTTAGGTTTAACCGCCACAAAGTTACAACTTTTTTCATTTTTAGGTTATTTATTATCATTGTTGTATGCTTAAATGGTGGTAATTGAGCAGAAAAATCTTCGGTCTTACTAACGCAGGTCAAAAGTATCGGGCAAAATTTGCCCTATTTTGTTGATAGATAAAAGAAAATGTCGTACCTTTGCATCCGTGATTCCGAAAATCAATGAAGATTAATATCATGACGCTCATGCTGATGTGGATGACGGCAACATCCACACTCAGCGCGCAAACAGACCGGACGCTGACAGCAGACGAAGTGGCCGGACAGGGGAAGGACTTGGTGGCACAATGGAAAGACTCGGTGCGCACCGCCTATGACGAATTTTATAAGAACAGGATACTGACGGACGACCCCTATTTCATGATACTGCATTGGAGCATACTCGGCGAGAAGCCCGCAGACGGCTATGCCCTCTACATCTCGCTGCACGGCGGAGGAGGCGCCCCCTCCAAGATCAACGACATGGCGTGGATGGGGCATCAGGGGCTCTACCGGCCCTATAACGCCGTCTACCTCTGTCCGAGGGGCATCACCGACACCTGGGACATGCACTTCCGTCCGGAGGACGATGCCTTCTACAAGCAAATCGTGATGATGATGGTGGCCTTCTGCGACGTGAATCCCGACAAGGTGTACATCATGGGCTATTCGGCCGGCGGCGACGGCGTCTGGCGTATGGCGCCGCGCATGGCCGACCACTGGGCCGCGGCCTCCATGATGGCCGGGCATCCGGGCGAAGTGTCGCTGGTCAACCTGCGCAACACGCCCTTCATGATCTGGTGCGGCGAACTGGATGCGGCCTACGATCGCAACATACGCTGCCGGGAGCGCATCGCGGAGATGGATTCGCTGCAGCATGCCGACCCTGAGGGCTATATCCACGAAGGTCATATCCTCAAGGGCAAGGGGCACGATATGAATCGGGAGGATACGGTAGCCGTCAGTTGGATGGCAAAATACAGGCGCGACCCTTATCCCAAACGCATTGTGTGGCGACAGGAGGAGGTGACTCGCCCCCATTTCTACTGGCTGACCGTGCCTGCCGGAGAACTCGCACCCGGCAAGGAAGTCCGGGCCGACATCAAGGACAACACCATTGCGCTGACACGCTGCGACTACTCGCAGCTGACCCTTTCGCTCAACGACATAATGCTGAACCTGGACGAACCTGTTACCGTCACCTTTCAAGGCAAGACGCTCTTTCGAGGCAAAGTGGAGCGCCGGCTGAGCACGATGCGCAGCACCCTCTACGAAAGAAACGACCCGTCGTATATGTTCCCCGCCCAAGTTACCGTGAAGGTCAACTGAATGAATGTCTTCTATGACTTCGCCGCTGGCGCGAAAGCGCTGGCGGCTTTTTTGTTTTGGCAGGCTAAAACCCTTTGATTTTCTGTTTTATAACATGTTTTGTTGTTAAAATGGACGAAAAACGTATCGTGTATTCGACAAAATGCCTATTTTTGTGCCCGATAAACGATAACCGATAAAGAAGACCGTTTTATCATTAACCCTTAAAACACAACAACTATGAAAAAGTATCTTGCATTTATGTTTGCAGCCGCAGCCATGCTGTTCGCTGTATCTTGTTCGGACAACGATGATCCCGTTCCCCCTTCGCCGACGCCGGAGAAGACTTATCTTCAAATCATGAAAGAAGATATCAACATTGCGTTGGACAAATTCCCTGAATTCAGAAAAGAGAGCAAATGGGACTATCCTTACGGTTACTTCCGCACCACCCAATACTTTCTCAACGGAAATGTGTCAGACCTTTCCATCAAAGAACTGAAAGCCGTCAAAGTCGTCTACGGTTTTGACTACATCACCTCCTCTCCGGATATACCGGAAGCACAACATATCCTGGAGGCTACCAGAGATTTCACCAAGGGCTTGGATGCTGATATGACCTACCAGAAGGCTATGGTGCCGGGCTATCCCTATAATTTCAGTCTCATCACGAATTTGGATAAGATTATCTCTTTGGAGCACGCCATCAGCAATGCCAAACTCTCCGGCGTAACGTTGCCCAAGAGCGACAACGTGCAGCTTTGCAGACCCGAGACGCCTGCATACGGTGCCAATCCCATCTATCGTTTTGACACAGCTCCCGGCGACAAGTTCATTATCTATGTTGACGCTGTAACAGGGGAAGTCAGGAAAACCAGAAGGAATTAATCCCTAACCCTTAACCTTTTTCAGTTTTTAAGGTTATATTAAAATTAAAAATTGAAAATTGAAAATCAGGCCGCTGGCGCGATGCGCCGGTGGCTTTTTTTACTTTAATGGAAAAACTTTCACCTGTCAACTGTCAACTGTCATCTAATTTTCGTATCTTTGCACCACAGAATACCACTATGAAACAGTTTTACACATGGATCCTGGCGCTCGTCATCGGCGCCCTGTTCGGATGGCTCAGTCTGGACTGGCTCAACGCCACGCTCGACTTCATAGCCACAGTTTACACCCGTCTCTTCCAATTCCTGGCCGTGCCCACGCTGGTGCTCACCATAGCCACCACGCTGGCCTCCATCACCAAGGGGCAGGACATCGGACGCGTGTTCCGACGCACCATCACCTACACCCTGCTCACCACAGCGGCCGCCTCGGCCGTCGGACTGGCGCTCTTCATCACCATAGCGCCCGGCGTGCTGCCCGAAGGCGTCGTGTCGTCGTTCGTCAGCGACGAGGTGATGGCCATGCGCCAAAACCCCAGCTATACGGAGCACATCCTGCGCATCGTGCCCAACAACTTCATCGCCCCCTTCCTGGCCGGCGACGTGCTCTCGCTGCTGCTCATCGCCTCGGCGATGGGTCTGGCACTCAGCGCAATGCCCGCCTCAGACGGCCGCACGACGGTCGTCAACTTCCTGCGCGGCGTGCTGGACGTCTTGCTGACGCTCATCCGCTCCCTCATCCGCACGTTGCCGCTGGCCATCTGCGCCTTCACCGCGCTGCTGGTGGTGCAGATGAGCGACGGCATCGCCGCCGAGGCGCTGGGCCGCTACACGCTGGTCGTGCTGGGAAGCAACCTGCTGCAGTTCTTCGTGGTGTTGCCGCTCTTCCTGCTCTCGCGCAGACTCAACCCGCTGAAGGTCTTAGGCGGCATGATGCCCGCCGTGCTCACGGCGCTCTTCACCAAGAGTTCCGTCGCCACCCTGCCCGTCACCGTGCAGTCGGCCGAGCAGCGCGTGGGCGTGAACCCCAAAATCTCGCGCTTCATCCTGCCCATCTGCACCACCATCAACATGAACGGCTGCGCCGCCTTCATCCTCATCACCTCACTCTTCGTGATGCAACAGTCGGGCATAGAGCTGACGGGAGGCACGATGGCGCTGTGGTTCCTCCTGAGCATCATCTCGGCGGTAGGTAATGCCGGCGTGCCGATGGGCTGCTACTTCCTCACCTTCTCGCTGATGACGGGCGTGGGCGCCAATGTCGCCGTGCTGGGCCTCATCCTGCCCATCTACACCGTGATCGACATGGTGGAGACGGCCGTCAACGTGTGGAGCGACAGCTGCGTCTGCGCCATGACGAATCACGATCTGAAGGGTAAGGTCTAAAGAATGTGCCACTTGAGGCCGGCAGTGACCCAGATGCCGGGCTGAGGCACGCCGCCGATGTCGGTGTAGTGCGTGTCGGTGACGTTGTTGCCCTGAAGCCACACCTCGTAGCGAGGGTCTTCCCAGCGCAGCTTAAGGTCGAGCGTGGCATACGGCGTGTAGGGACCCACGCGGTCGTGATAGCGCACCGAGGCATTCACCCCCATGCAGCGCCAGAAGGTCCAGTCGCCCGTGACGACCAGCTTGTGGCGGAGATACTCCATCGCGTAGTTGCTGCGCCAGACGGCGACGTCGTCGTGGCGTATCTGGTGGAGAAAGGTGTAGGAAGCCTGCAGCTTGAAGCGGCGGCCCGAGAGGCCGGCGTCGGCCTGCACGCCCACATTGTCGAGCGCAAAGGACGCCGAATGGAAGGCGTCGCCCGGCGCCCACATCACCCAGTCGATGAGGTCGTGGCCCCTATGATAAAAGGTACGCGCGGAGAAGCTGCCCCGCAGGTCGCAGCGCTCGGAGAGGAGCGTGCGACAGAGCGCCGAGAGCGACACATTGTCGGAGGTCTCCATCGTGAGATCCTTGTTGCCCTCGTGGGTGGGCGACTGGTAGAAGAGCTCGGTGAAGGTGGGCAGACGGTAGCCCCTGTTGTAGCCCAGCATCAACCTCCATCCCGAAGCCGGACGCCAGGCGACATCCACGCCGGGATAGAACGAGGGCGAGGACGCCGTAGCGCCGATGACACCCTGACCCGTGACGCCGGCAGAGAGGGTCCAGGAGCCCAGCGTGACGTTGTGCTCCAGCGTGAGGTGGAGGACGGTGCGCGAGGTGTCGATGAGGGCCTTGCTGTAGCGCTCGTGACGCATCTCGGCCGCCACAGCTGTCTTGCCGCCCTTCCACTGCCACCAGAGTCGGGCCTTGGCGCCGAGCACATTGGAGCGGTGCTCGTTTTCGCCGGTGGAAGTGCCGCGAATGAGCTGGAAGTGGTCGTAGTTGCGTTGCCAGTAAACTTCAGGTGACAGGTGACAGGTGACAGGTGACAGTTTAGAGTTTAGGGGGATGTCTGCGGCGAGGGAGCCCAGCAGACGCATGTTCTCCTCCCACTGGTTGGGATACTTGGGGGAGTAGAAGGTGTTGGCGCCGTACTGCTTCTGCGAATAGCCCGCCTGCCAGCGGAGCCAACGCCAGGAGCCGCTGTGGTAGGCCTGCGTCTTCCAGAAGTCGTCGTTGACGGTGCCGCCGTCGGAGCGCGCATAACCGCCCGAGAAGCTCTGGCGCGCCACAGAGGCGCGGGCACTACCGGCTGCGGTGCCGTATTGTCCGCCTTCGCCCCGAAGCGTGACGGCGGAGACGGAGTCCGTGCGGGTGATGATGTTGATGACGCCGCCGAAGCTGCCGCCGCCGTAGACGCGACCGGCCGCACCCTCAAGCACCTCGATGCGCTCGATGTCCTCCAGCGCCACGGGCAGATCGAAGGTGAGATGGCCCGTCTGGGGGTTGCAGACGTTGACACCGTTGAGCAGCAGCGTCACCTGCTCCTGGATGCCTCCGTCAACAGAAATGTCCGTCTGCACACCGTAAGGGCCGCGCTGACGGACATCGACTCCGCTGAACAACTTGAGGAGATCATTCACACTCTGTGCTCCAGAGTGCAAGACATCCTCTCTCTGAAGCACAGAAACCAGGCGCACCTGCTCCAGCTGGGAGAGCGGCGCCAGGGTGGCCGACACGGTGAGTTCCGAAAGATCTTCCCCCTCCTGCTCCTCGGCCTCAATGCGCTCGGGAGCTGCGTCTGCGGCAGGAGCGGCCTTGACGAAGGACACGCTGCCGAGGGTGGCCACCGAGAGCACGCCGATGCGCACCTCGAGGGAGAGACTCCGGAACGCACTCCACGCCTTCCGCTCAAAACGGCGGAACGTGGCCGGACGCCCAAAGTTTCTGTTTTGTTTCATTTGACTATATTTTAACAATAACACGATTTCACTGATACTTTTGGTCGAGATCCCCGTGTATGTCGTCGAAGACGCGCGCCATCAGATCCTCGCAGGGCATATCCGCAGGGATGGGCTCGTGGATGGTGATGGAGAGATGCGAAGGCGACGTGAGGCCGAGGCCTTTGGCTCGGGGCAACGCCTCGAAACTGCCGTTGACGGTGATGGGCACGATGGGAAATCCGCAGGCCTTGGCCAGCACGAAGCCGCCCTTGTGGAAGGCGGTCATGCGGCCGTCCCACGAGCGGCTGCCTTCGGGGAAGATGCAGATGCTGTAGCCCTCGCGCATCAGGGCGGCCGCCTCGCGGCAGGTGCGCCGCACGGTGCCGGCATTGGCGTTGTCCACCATCACGAAGCGCGCCGCACGACAGGCGGCGCCAAAAAGCGGCACGCGCTCCAGCTCCTTCTTCATCATCCATTTGAAGTCGCGCCCCAGCCAGCCGTTGATCATCGGGATGTCGAGCATGCCCTGATGGTTGGCCATGAAGACGTAGTGCTCACCGGCCTTGAGATACTCCCGCCCGTGCACCTCCACACTTCTGAGCAGCAGCCACAGCAGGCTCTTGGCCCACCAGCGCGGCAGGATGCCCGTGCCCAGACGCTCCAGACGCAGGAAGCTGCAGAGCGTCATGCCCGTGAGGAACACTATGTTGTGCACCACAAGCAGGGGAATGATGAGTATCTGGTAAACCCGATACACGATTAAGGGTTAACGGTTAAGGGTTAATGGTTAAAGCACTCCCCCAAAGGGGGAGGTGGAGGGGGCTTTTATTTATCCTTTCTGCCGAAGATGGAGAAGTGGACATAGCGCTTGGGGTGGGCCTTGAGGTCGGTGACGAGCGAGTCGGCCGACTGCACCGTGTGGTTGAGGTTGGCGTAGAGCGCACGGTCCTTGATGAGGGCGCCCAGGGTGCCGTTGGGGTTCTGTATCTCCAAGACGAGCTGGTCCACATCCTTGATGGTCTTGTTGACCGACGCCAGCGTCTGCTGCAGGTCCATGCGGTTGAGGTTGCCCACGAAGGTGTTCATGTTGTGACCCAGATCGGTGTAGGTGGCCGTCAGCTTGGGCAGGTCGTCCTTCATGAGGCGGTTGAGCTGCTTGGTGGTGACGGTGAGGTCGGAGGTGATCTCGTCAGCGTTGATGAGAATCTGCTCCAGATGAGGATTGTTGAGCAGGCGGTTGACGGTGGTGATGAGGGTGTCCACCTTGCGCACCACCTCATGCACGTCGGGCATCACATCGCCCACCTTCTCCATCACGCCGTAGTTCTCCGCGCCAGGAATGGTGTCGCCCGGGCTGTAGGTGTAGACGCTGTCGCGCCCGAGGATGATGCTCATCGTGGAGGCCCCCATCAGCGAGGTCTCGATGACGGCGGTGGTGCGCCCGGGCAGACGCAGACGCGGGTCAAGGCTCACCTTGACGAGGATCTGGCCCGGCTTGCGGAAATTGTAGATCAGGTCGGACACACGGCCCACGGGCACACCGTCGGCATACACGTGACTGCTCTTGGCGATGGCTTTGGCATTGCGGAAGGAGAAGTAGTACACCTTGTCCATGTGGAACACACTGAGCCCCTTCAGGAAATTGATGCCCATCACCAGCACGATGAGGGCGGCGATGCCGAACAGACCTATTTTGACTTCCTTCTTCATATCTTCTTTCTCTCCCTTCTTTGTTGATTACTGTTTCTTGTTCTTGTAGTTTTTGAAGGCGTTGTAGATGCTCAGCGCCATAGCCTGCTGGCCCTTCGCCGTGTTGAGATACTGCTCCTCGTCGGGCGTGGAGATGTAGCCCAGCTCGATGAGCACACTGGGCATCGAGGTCTCTCTCAAGACCAGGAATCCGGCCTGATAGACGCCCTTGTTCACACGGCCCGCCGTGCGGGCAAACTGCTCCTGCACCCCTTTGGCGAAGTCCACCGACGAGGCCATATTCTGGTCCTGCATGAACTCGAAGATGATGTACGACTCGGAACTGTTGGGGTCGAAGCCCTCGTAGCGCTGCTGGTAGTCGCTCTCCAGAGTGATGACGGAGTTCTCGCGCTTGGCCACAGCCAGGTTGTCGGCGGCTCGGTGCATACCGAGCGTGTAGGTCTCAGTGCCGCGACGGATGATCTTGTTGGGCATCGCGTTGGTGTGGACCGAGATGAAGAGGTCGGCCTTGGCCTTGTTGGCGATGCGGGCTCTCTCGTGGAGCTCCACGAAGACGTCGGTCTTGCGCGTATAGACCACCTTCACGTCGGGGCAGTTGGCTGCGATGAGTTCGCCCAGTTTCAGGGCGACGGCCAGGTTGATGTTTTTCTCCTTGGCCACCTTGCCCACGGCGCCGGAATCCTTGCCTCCGTGACCAGCATCAATCACCACTGTGTAGGCTCCGGCCCATTGGGCGCAGAGCGCAAGGAGGGTGCAGAGGATGAGTTTGCGTATCATTTAGGGAAGCACTTTTACGGTAGTTTTCACAGGTTTGAAGAAGCCCGAGGTCACCTGCACCTGACTGTTGCCCTTCTTCTGCTTGGAGCGCAGGATGACGAGCAGACGGCCTTCGCGCAGATGGCGCGTCATTGAGGTGATGACGGCTTCGGGCATGTTCGTCAGACCGAAGTATTCGAAGCCCGTCTTAATCACACGGCTCTCGGGCATGAAGAGCTCGTCGGTGTAGTGGTCGCCGTTGTCGAGCGCCACCATCTCGCTGGCGCCGCTGACGGTCACCGTCACCTCCTCGTCGGAGGTCGGCACCACCTGACCTTTGGCGTCCACTGCCTTCACCCAGAGATATTTCAGCGACATGCCGTCGGCCGTGAAGCTGCTTGCGGGCAGGATGCCCTCGTCCTCAATGACCAGACGCACGGGAGCGCCGGCGGTGCGAATCTCGTGGCGGGCCACTTCCTTGCCGCCGTTATAGGCTACGGCCGTGAGGCGTCCACCCTCTCCGTAGGGCACATCCTGCCAGGTGCACACACCGCGACGGAAGACGTCCGTCGTGTCGTTCTTCACGCGACCCAGAGAGCTGCCGTTGACGAGCAGATCCACCTCCTCGGCATTGGTGAAGGCGCACACCTGCTTCTTGCTGCCGGCCTTCCAGTTCCACGAATCGCTGTAGGTCTTCTGCCCCACCTTCACGTCGTTCCAGTCGATGCTCTCGCCGCCGTTCATCACGCCGATGTGCACCACGGGCTTCTCGGGCTCGAAGGCGCCCTTGATGAGGTAAGCCTGCGGATAGGGAGCCAGCGTGTGCGAGAACCAGCTGTAGTTCCAGCCCTTCTTGGGCCATTTGTTCGACTCGCCCCAGTATTCGATGGCACCCCAGTAAGCCAGGCCGACGCCGCGCTCGCGGTTCATGCCGTAGAAGGGGGCCTGCAACTGGTTGGTGACAGCCTCGCTCTGGAAGAGGATCAGATTAGGCGCATGCTCATAGTAGCCGGGATAGGCGTCCCACTGGTAGTTGAACGAGTTGACCTCGGTGGCCACACCCAGCTCGGGGGCCACATGGTAGGTCTTGAACTCCTTCTCCTCGCGGATGCCGCCGGCACGGGCGGGGAACTGCGCCACAGTGGTCGGACGGGTGGCGTCGTAGCGCTTGGTCATCACGTCGAAGATCTTGTAGGTCGTGATGCCCCAGTCGTTGGTGTCGTAGCCCGACCAGTCCTTGCGCGTCTGCAGCTCGTTGCCCAGACTCCAGAGGATGACGGAGGGGCTGTTGCGGTCGCGCTTTACCCACTCTTTGATGAGCTCCGGCCAGAGCGTGGAGAAGGGCTTGCGGCCGCCCCAGTATTCGTTGTCGCTCCACTTGTCGATGAGCTCGTCCACCACGAGCAGACCCACGCGGTCGGCAATCTTGGTGAAGTTCTCACTATAGGGGTTGTGCGAACAGCGTATGGCGTTGAAACCGAAGGCTTTCATCTGGCGCATCTGGCGCTCGATGGCGTCGTCAAAGGCGGCCACACCCAGAGCACCCAGGTCGTGGTGGTTGGCGATGCCCTTGAGGAACACCTTCTTGCCGTTGAGCTTGAAGCCGAAGTCGGTGCCGTATTCGATGGAGCGTATGCCGAACTCGGTCTCCTGCTGGTCCACCAGGATGCCGTCGTCAAAGATGTCGGCGCGGCAGCGGTAGAGATAAGGCGTCTCGGGGCTCCAGAGCTTGGGGTCCAGCACCGTCATGGGCATCAGCTTGAGCTCGTCGGTGGTGTGCTTCGTGAGCTGGTTCATCGTGTCGCGGGCGCTGACAATCTGACGGCCGTCGGCGGTGAAGATTGTGGCAACCACTTCGATGTTGTGCTTGCGGAAGCCCGTCACCTCCACCTCAACCTGCACGGTGGCCTCCTCGGGGCTCACCTTCGGGGTGTGCACATAGAGTCCGTGGCGGGCGATATGCGTGGGGTTCTGCACCTTGAGGAAGACATCGCGGAAGAGGCCGCCGCCGGTGTACCAGCGCGAGCCGTTCT
>JAEEGK010023170.1_pt1 | contig 12971 bp, 14 predicted proteins | sample 8958771 | NCBI WGS metagenome assembly JAEEGK01 (sample SAMN16246547, study PRJNA631951) | gut metagenome | biome: gut microbiome; feature: rumen; material: SC-attached | host: Bos | place: Iran: Karaj | collected 2018-10 | reverse complement strand
TCCCATGATGGACCTGACCTTGTCCGCCTCAGTGTTCCCCGAGGGCTTTATCTTCTGGATGGCCTCGTTGAGGGCCTTCATCGAATCGGACGTGATCCCTTCGGGGACCGTCAGCGAGAAATTCGCCTTGTCGACGGCGTAATACCAGGTCTCCTGACCGTCGATGGTCTGCTTGACCTTGACCGTAGTCACCGCAACGTCGGGCCTATCGACCGGATAATTCCAGATGTACGGAATCATGGGATTCGTGAGATAGCAGGCGGTTATCGCCTCGTTCACGGTGTACTCCGCATATTCCTCCGCATCCGCGGCCGTCTCGTACAGGCTGGTCTTGGAGAAGTCGATGGAGAACTCCTTGGTCGTGGAATCGACCGATGTCGCCTTGGACACCTCCTTGTAGACCTGGATGCCGTTGCCGTCCAGCTGCGAGTAGTAGCTGAACAGTTCGGTGTCGTCCGAATCCACCTCCATAGCTGGGAATAGGACAGCTGCCGCTAGCACGAATACAGCCAGCAAAACACCGAACTTTCTAACCATAATCAGCCCATATCGGCTTTGTTCTTATAATTATGTCTAGGACTCTCGGACTTATCGCAACTGCCTGACCAGGTCCCTCAGCCGGTCCTTGTCCGCCTTGTCCACCCTGTAGGAGTCGCGGATCTTCTGCAGGGCCTTCCTGCGCACGTCATCGTTAAGCCGATCGGACAGCATCGCGGGCTCCGTCCTGTCCGGGAAATGGACGTAGCAGACGGACAATGCCCAGGCTGCGCCCATCCTGTAGTAGTAGCCCTCGTTGTCATGGGACAGGATGTCCCCGATCAGCCGATCGACGTGCGCATCGTCCATGAAATGGCTCATCCTCATGATCAGCGAGACCCTCATGCGGAACTCGTCTCCCGAATCGATCAGGGATGCAAAGTACGAATGGACTGCCTCGGCATCCTCCTTGGGGAACTTCCAGGACTGGCAGAACATGTCGTTGGTGGCCCAGTTGTCCACGTACGGCAGGAAACCCTCCGTCCTGGCTATGCGCTCCTCTGTGGGCATCGGAGCGGTGGCGATGACCAGGCAGTGAAGCAGCTCCTCCTCGTAGGTCTCAGGAATCCCTTCCAGGAAGGACTCCCAGTCGTCCTTGATTATCATCTTGGCTATGCGCCTCAGGTCCGGGGCCCTCACGCCCATCACCCCCTCCTTCCCCGGGATCAGCCCGGACATGAAGTCGCGGTACTTCGGATCGACGCAAGCCTCCAATTCGGCGCGGTGATCGATCAAGGTAGACCCCCTCGAGATTGAGGAGCTTCCTCTTCAGTGCCAGACCCCCTCTGTAGTTGCCGTATCCGCCGGTGGACGGGACCACGCGGTGGCAGGGCACCAGTATCGGCAGGGGGTTGTCCGCGCATGCCTTCCCTACGGCCCTCATGGAGTTCGGATAGCCTATCGCCTCCGCGATCTGCTTGTAGGTGCGGACCTCCCCGTATGGGATCCTGTTGAGCTCCTCCATCACACGGCTCCTGAAATCCGAGCCGTCGTAGTACAGGTCGAGGTCGAAATCCATCCTCTTGCCGGCGAGGTACTCGTTCACCTGCTTGGCGGCATCCCTGAGGACGTCGGTCTCCCCTTGGTCCATGGGAGGCAGGTTGTCGCACGGGAGGTACAGGCCGATGATCGAGCCGTTGCCGTCCTCGGCGATGTTCACGGTCCCCAGAAGGGTGAGGAATGACCAGATACGGGAACCGCGCATAAGTGAGGGTATGACTCACAGGATATAAGCGGAATATGTCATGTTAAGCGGTGTTTTAACGCTGTTTATATATGTCCTGCCGAAAGGCCCGTATTTAACCGACAGTTAGTCTAGACTAAAAAGCCAGATACGAAAACAACCCTTATCTACATGCACCCGCATGGATTATCGAGGTTACAGAAATGGAACTAAAGGGATCAAAGACAGAAGCCAACCTGATGGCCGCCTTCGCAGGAGAGAGTCAGGCAAGGAACAAATACACATACTTCGCATCCCAGGCGAAGAAAGAGGGCTACGAGCAGATCGCGGACATCTTCCTCGAGACAGCTGAGAACGAGAAGGAGCATGCGAAGATCTGGTTCAAGGAGCTCCACGGCGGAAAGATCCCCAAGACGGTCGAGAACCTGAAGGCAGCGGCCGAGGGAGAGAACTACGAGTACACCACCATGTACAAGGAGTTCGCAGAGACCGCCAAAGCGGAGGGATTCGAGCAGATCGCGAAGCTCTTCGAGATGGTCGGAGAGATCGAGAAGAATCACGAGGCAAGGTACCTCGCGCTCCTCAAGAACATCGAGGAGGGAGTGGTCTTCAAGAAGGACAAGGTCGTCATGTGGAAATGCCGCAACTGCGGATACATCCACGTCGGAGAGGAGGCCCCCGCCGTCTGTCCGGTATGTAAGCACGCCCAGTCGTTCTTCGAAGTCAGGGCCACCAACTGGTGATTTTCCAAACATCCTCCTGCCGAAAGGCAGGGGGATCAAACTTCATTCCATTACTCTGAATTCGTTAACGTACCATCCTGATTGATGGATTGATAAAGATGCCCCCGAAGGGGCGTGAATGGTTTGCAGGCTCATCTGAGCCTGATGGTCTCGAGGTTCTGAGGGGCCTTGGTCTCGATCCCGAACTTCTTGTAGATGGAGGATGCGAAGTCGGTACACTTCTTGTCCTCTCCGTGGCCGATGATGATCTTGTTCGGCTTGGGCTCAAGCGAGGAGATGTACCTCATGAGCTGCTTCCTGTCGGAGTGTCCAGAGAATCCGTCCACGGTGACACGCTGCATCTTGATCTGCAGGTCGATGGGTCTTCCCTTCATGTTCAGGGTGATCTCGCTGCGTCCCCTCTGGATTGTCCTTCCGATGGAACCCTCGGACTGGTATCCGACGAACAGCAGCCAGTTGTCCTCGTTGTCCGCCCACTCGCGGAAGTATTCCATGACAGGTCCTCCGGACATCATACCCGATGTGGCGAGAACGATGCACGGGTCGGGCGAGTGGCAGATCTCCTCCCTCATGTCTGCGGTCTCCACCCTCTTGAAAATGGGGGACAGGAACGGGTTCTCGTTCTGCTGGAAGATCTGCGTCCTGAGTGTGCTGTTCAGGTACTCGGGGTATGCTGTATGGATGGCCGTCGCCTCCCAGATCATACCGTCGAGGTACACGGGGCACTTGGGGATCTTGCCGGAGCGCATCTGCTCCTCGATGACCAGCATGACCTCCTGCGACCTTCCCACGGCGAAGACGGGGATCAGGACCTTTCCGCCCTTGGCGGTGGCCCTCTGGAGCAGGTTACCCATCTCCTCGGATGCCTCCGCCCTGGTGGGGGTGATATCGTTGTGGCCTCCGTAAGTGGATTCGATGACAAGGGTCTCCAGCCTGGGGAACCTGTTGTTAGCGGGGTTGAAAAGCCAGGTCTTCTCGTACTTCGTGTCGCCAGAGAACGCGACGTTGTGCAGACCGTCGCCGATGTGGAAGTGGGCGATGGCCGATCCGAGGATGTGGCCTGCGTTGTGGAATGTGAGCCTGACATCGGGGGCGATGTCGGTGGTCTCGTTGTACTTGAGGGTGATCGTGTGCAGGATCTCCTGCCTCACATGGGATGCCTCGTAGGGCGTCTTCTTGTCCTCGCCGAATCCGAGCTTGATGTTGTCCAGCTGCAGCAGCGCCATCAGGTCCCTCGTGGGGGGCGTGCAGTACACCGGGCCCTTGTAACCGTACTTGAAGAGGGCCGGGAGCGTTCCGCAGTGGTCCAGATGGGCGTGCGTGATGACCACGGCATCGATATCCGACAGGGGCTGGGCCTCCGGGATGGCGAAATACGGGGTGGCATCCGAGGACGGATCCAATCCGCAGTCGATGAGGATCTTGGACTCCCTGGTGGTCAGCAGCGATGCGGACCTTCCGACCTGCCTGAAACCTCCCATGGCGGTCATCCTGACCCACTGCTCTCCGTCGAGCTTGGGCCTGGCGATCCTCCTGGCGACGTACTTGAGCATGTCCTGCCTCTCGTCGTGGTTGGCGCGGAGGTATCCCCTCACATCGGACACCGTCTTGGACGGTATCGGAGGTGCCCTCATGACCTTGATGTTCCATCCGGTCTCCTTCCTGAGCTCCGTGAGACGCTGTCCTTCCTTACCGACGACCTCGCTGGGGTTGATGGCCTCCACTATGGCCTCTCCCGTCTCCTCCACGAAGTTGATGTCGAATATCTCGGCCTTCTCCGGGACGATCTCCCTTATCTTGGCCTCGACCTTGTCGGCGTCCTCCAGCGTGGAAGGGTCGGGTCTGATGTCGACCCTGCGGTGTATGCTCTGAGCGATGGTCCTGGCCAGGCTGTCATCGGAGGAGAACTTCTCGTACTCGTCGGTATAGACGACCACGACCGGTCCCTCGAAGTTGATCGAGGTGATCTTCATGTCCGAAGGGACCAACCTCCTTACCTCGCTCGTAAGGTTCTCGAATAGCTTGTCTACGTTCATCTCAAGTCCAGCTTTGAAAAGATATGGTCAAGGGAAAGGGTTTGTTGATTTCCTCTCAAGGGATCAGTTGGGGAATTTGAATCCCAACTTCTCGCAGCGCGAGATTATCTCGTCGCGCGGGATCTCCTCGTACCCGTCGGGACCGACGTAGGAGACGAGGAATCCGTCACCTGAATAGTTATCCCTCCTCCTGGCGGAGTTGAGGGCCGTGATAGCACAGTCTATTCCCTCGCTCTTCGTCATGTCGGGCTTGTAGGCCGACTCGAGGGCACCGAGGGCGAAGACGGAACCGGATCCGGACGATGTGTAGACGTCCTCGAGGACCCCTCCGGCCATGTCGACGCTGAAGATGTGCCCTCCCGTGGCATCGTATCCGCCTACTAGGGGCGCCACGTAGAATCCCTGACGGAGGATGTTGCCGATCATGGTGGCCGCCGTCTGGACGGACATGGGGGCTCCCTTCCTCATCTTGTAGATGGAGATCTCGCTCTGGAGGAAACGTACGAGGAGCTGTGCGTCACCGACGCCTCCGGCGATTGTCATACCGAGGTTGTCAGCGATGGGGAAGACCTTCTGGCAGTGGTTGTCGGCGATAAGGTTTCCCATGGTGGCCCTCTGGTCAGTGGCCAGAATGACTCCGTCCTTCAGTTTCAGTCCGATTGTCGTTGTACCGGTCTTAAGAGTATCCTCAGTCATAGTTAATCTCCCAATAAATGAGAAAAGACACATGCCTCTGCTGTGCTTGGAATCTCATAAATCTCCATATTATATAAGGGATTGGAATGAAACTACGGACGCACATCCTTAGAAGGATCTCCGTGCACGATGCCCCGGCCTTTTACAGGGTGTCACTTGACCTTGTGCCTGACCTTGACGGCGATGCCCCTCTTCATGTCGGTCATCTCCCTTCCGCACATGGCCGCGACGCCTATGGCGCGGACCTTGCCGTCCACCACGACGATACCCTCGTCGCCGACATGGATGCTGGGATCCGCTTCGGTGACGCCGACGGCGAACACGTTGCCCTTCAGCTCGAAGTCCATCATGTGGATGACCGGGTACCCGGAATCCGCCAGGAGCTGCGCTCCTTCGACCGTGAGGGATATTCCTCCCCTCTCCGGGGTGAACATCCCGAGCTGGACCTTCTTGCCGTCCGCATCCTCGCGGAACAGCTTGTAGTAAGGGAACTTGCCTGCGGCGTGCGTGTTTCCATCCATGAGCAGGTCTGCCGCCTCCTTTCCGAACTGGAAGGCGAGCATGTTCCTCATCTGGGCATCCCTCTCCACGGAGAACTCCACTGGCTGCATGCCCTTGGTTGCCTCCCTGAGGGCCTTGTCCAGATTCTGCAGCGATGCAGGCGACGTGGAATCCCCGACCACGGTGCAGACCATGTCCGCCAGCCCCTCGACGAGCTCGTAGTCCTCGCCCAGATGGCAGACGACCTTGTCCCATCCCTGCGATATGATATCGCCGATCATCTCCCTGATGAACTGCTTCTCCTCGGGCTTCCACTCCCCGGTGACGGGGATGTCGTAGGAGTTTGCGGGATAGAAAGCATCCAGCTCCCTCGGGACCGCTCCCAGCGGCGATGTGACGATGACCTCCTGGACGAGCGTGTCATGAGGTGCAGTATGAATGGCGGATGAGAACGCCTTGTGAGATTTCGATATGTGATACGGCTTCTTCGCCGAGCAGGGGAGCAGCAGGAGCACCCTCTTGTGCTCGGGCTTCCTGTAGGCCTTCATCTTCTCCTTGTAGCTGCGGATGTCCGGCCTCCTGAGCGCCTGTGTCGTGTTGCAGCTGAACCTGCATCCGACTGTGGAGCATGTCTCCTCGGCGTACTCGTAACCGATGTCGTCGTACAGCCTGAGCAGCGCCACCGATGTAGGTGTGGATGGGGCCCTCTGGTCGGCCAGTTCCCTGAGGCGGTCCGCCTTGATGAACATCCTGATCTTCTCGATCTCCTCGAGCATGGCGGAGACGTTCTTCTCCGATTCATCCTCGCCGGTCTGGACCTCCGCCTCCGGGATCAGCCTTATTCCGCTGAGTCCGGCGGCTTTGGGAAGGGCATCGTCGAAGATGTCCACGCCCATGTATGCCAGAAGGGCAATGGTCGAGGGCTCTCCGAGCCCCGACATGTACAGAAGACGGTTAAAACCGGCCGCCCTCCTTATCCTGATCACGTTGTCGACAATCCTCCTGGGACCCTTCCTGAGCTCATAGGCGTTCGGGACCACGACGACCTCGACGGAATCGTCGAACGAGAGGTCCTCCGGGATCGGGAGCCTGACAACGGCCACACCATCCTTCGTCACAACCTCCGACTGTACGCCGGAGTTGGATGTGGTCCTGAGACCCTCCTCCATGACGATGTCGGTGCCCATGAGATGGAGCGTCCTGCCTGCGCCTTCGGTCTCCACCCATGCGGGGGACTCCGGATCGGAGCCTATCATGCATGGAGTGGTCAGCTTGACCTCGTTCCTGGTGTATTCGCAGACCCTGGCCCTTTGGGACCTAGAGAGGATGTCCAACATGGATACCGCCAGCCCTTCCACATATAAAAATGACCTATCCCCCTCGGAATGCGGCCCAGAGGGCCGCCCTCAGAGGAATCCGGACTCGCGGATGGACTTCAGGATTATGGGGGTAACGCCGTCGCTGATGCCTATCTCCTCGGTCATCATGACCTTCACGTCCTTCCCGTCCACGGACACCGTGCCCGAGGACATGTCCTTGGACAGGCCCAGCTTCACGCTGACCTCCTCCCTGTAGTGGTGGTTCGGCGAGATGAACATGGGTATGACGACGACCTCGCCCTTCCTGGATGCCAGCTCCTTCAGGGCATCCTCGACGGTTACCTTGGCGAACTCGTTGCTGCAGCAGACCACATCGTAACCGAGGGACCTGAGCCTGTCGCCGAAGCCCTCGACGACGCTGCTGTTCTCCCCCGTGCGGGAACCGTGGCCGACCATAATGAAACCGACCTTGGACTTGTCCGGGGCGTACTGCTCGGCCTTCTTCGTGAAGAAATCGTGCATCTCCGGGAAGGATGTGAAGACCTTCGCCACATAGGTTTCCACCTGCTTCCCTCCCAGCTCCATCCTCCCGCGGCGTGTGGACGGGTCGGCGTTGAACCTCTTGAATGTGTTACCGACGGTGTAGCCGCTCTCGGCGAAGTACATCGGGACCACCACGACGGCGTCGGGACCTTCCTCGGCAACCTCGGCGATGGTGTCCTCAATCTTCGGCTCCCCTATATGGGCGCATCCGTAGTGGACCTCCTCCCCGAGGATCTCCGTGAGCCTCTCCGCGACGATCTCATTGGCGCACTGGTAGTCCGAACCCGTTCCGTAACCTTCGATGATGATGGCGTGATTCATGAACGGGGATATTACTTAACAATGATTAATCCTCGCTTTGGATCATACCTTAGTGAAGGGGTTCCTGTACTGTCCGTGCTCCCTCGTCTTCCCGTCGCCGTACTGTATGACGAACGTAGGGCAGTGGTGCAGGCATCTGAAGCAGAGGTAGCATGAGTCCTTCACCCACCTCGGACGGTCCCCATCCATCTCGATGGCTCCTGCCGGGCATCTCCTGGCACACAGCCCGCATCCGGTGCATCCGTCGTCGAGGACGAAGTTCCTGGTCCTCCTCCCCCTGTTGTAGAGCCTGTCCGGGACCGGGCGAATGATCAATGGTTTCCTGCCTGCGGTGGAGTCCCCTTTCGCCCTGTATCTGACCTGGGATATGACATTGTCGATCGAATCCTCGGCCTTGGCATTCTACTCCGCCGTGGCTTCCTTGTCCGTCAGATCGAAGTCCGGCGTCCAAGTATCCGGCATCCTGATGCTGAATGCCGCATCGAGACCTATGCCTTTCTGTTTCAGAAGCTTCCCGGCATGTCCGCTGCTGCATCCGGTCCTGGTACCGTACGTGACCACAAGGTACGTGTACGATGGCCTCATCTTGAAGTTCGCCCTCTCCAGGAACTCGCTCATCGGTATCGGGAGCTCCCAGAAGTACACCGGGGTCACCAGACCCAGCACCTCCCCTTCGGATAGCTGGATCTCCGGTTCCAGGCCCTCGATGGAGACGGCCCGGTCACCGGTCGCCTCGGCGATCCTCTCCGCGACATGCTTGCAGTTACCGGTTGCTGAGAAATAGCAGATCATCGCGATCCAGGAACCCCGTGACCGTTATAATCCATACGCAGCGACCAGATCCTTTAACGGGTGCGAAAAGGGTTTATCTACACGAATCGGTTAGTCCGAACCATGGACCTGTATCAAAAGGATGTAGTCTCGATCATGGATTTCTCTAAGGACGACATCGAAGGTATTCTGGACATGGCGGAAGAGATGGTCCCCTACGCGAAGGGCGAGAAGATCAAGCGCTCCCTCGACGGGAAGATCCTCGGTAACCTCTTCTTCGAGCCTTCCACCCGTACCAAGCTCTCTTTCGAGAGCGCAGCATACAGGCTCGGATGCGACGTCATCGACGTCTCCGAGATGTCCATGACATCGATGGCCAAGGGCGAGACCCTTGCGGACACGATCAAGATCGTGGATGCGTACTGCGACGTCACGGTCCTCAGGCACCCCTACGAGGGAGCCTCCAAGATGGCCGCCAAGTTCTCGGACCACCCCGTCATCAACGCCGGGGACGGTGCAGGTTCGCATCCCACGCAGACTCTCCTGGACCTCTTCACGATGAGGCAGGCCAAGGGGTCGTTGGACGGACTCAACATAGCTCTGGTCGGCGACCTGAAGTACGGCAGGACGGTCCATTCCCTTGCTCAGGGACTGACTAAGTACGGCATGAAGATCTCCCTGGTATCGCCGGAGACGCTCAAGATGCCCGACGAGATAGTCCAGCACCTCACCGAGAACGGATGCAGCCCCAGGATACGCACCCTCGAGGATGCGGTTGCGGAGGCGGATGTCCTCTACGTCACCAGGATCCAGAGGGAGAGGTTCCCCGACCCGTCGGAATACCAGAAGGTCGCGGGAGTGTACAGGATAGACAACGCCCTCCTCCAGAACGCTAAGGACGACCTGATAGTCATGCATCCCCTCCCCAGGGTGAACGAGATTGCACCTGAGGTAGACAAGACGCATCACGCGAAGTACTTCCAGCAGGCCGCCAACGGAGTCCCCGTGAGGATGGCCATCCTCAACGCCATACTCGGAGGTGAGATGTGATGGGTGCCCAGGAACCGATCAAGGAGATCAGGCTCATGCCCATCAAGAACGGGACGGTGATCGACCACATCGCATGCGGTCAGGCCCTGAACGTCCTGAAGATCCTCGGGGTCAACGAAAACAACATCTACTCGTCCATCAGCGTCGGCATGCATGTCGGCTCCGCCACATTGGGCGGATGGAAGGACATAGTCAAGATCGAGGACATGGAGCTGGACGAGGTCACGGCGCAGAAGATCGCCCTCGTGGCACCGGATGCGACCATATCCATCGTCAGGGACCTGCACGTCGCCGAGAAGTACAAGGTGAAGCTGAGCGACCGCGTGGTCGGCCTGGCCAGGTGCAGCAACCCCAACTGCATATCCAACAAGGGAGAGCCCATCGAATCCGAGTTCTCCGTGGTGTCGAAGTATCCGATGCAGCTCAAATGCTGCTACTGCGACAAGATCCTGATGAACATTACCGACAACCTCCTGTGATAGCATGAAGATCCTAATCGTGACGGGGATGCCGGGCGCCGGAAAAGAGGAGCTGCTGAACGTGGCCCGTTCCATGGACATCCCGTTCCTCCGCATGGGGGACATCGTCAGGGAGTTCCACGCATCCTCCGGAGCGGCGGAGCAGGGACTGTCCGTCGGACAGGTGGCCAACAGAGAGAGGGAGATCCACGGCAAGGACATCTGGGCCAAGAGGGCCATAGAGAGGATGTCCGGCGACATCTTCCTCATAGACGGGTGCAGGAGCATGGACGAGGTGGATTCCTACAGGGGCCTCAGCGACCATGTGTATATCATCGGGGTGCATGCCCCGCGCAGCGTCCGCTACGAGAGGCTTGTGAAGAGGGGGCGCGAGGATGCCCCCAAGGACATGGGCGAGTTCGACGAGCGCGATGCCCGCGAGCTCGGCTGGGGCCTGGGCAACGTCATCGCATTGTCAGATATCCTCATAGTCAACGATTCGGACCTCGGTACATTCCAATCGAAGGTCAAGAAGGAATTGGAGGCGCTCAGATGAAGTTCTCCATAGCCCGCCTCTGCGGAGGCCAGGCGCTCATGGCGGTGTCCGCGGACATCATGGACATCGACATGGAGGCCGCTGCATCCAAGATCGAGGGCGAAGGCCTGAAGATACAGACCAAGGACGACCAGATGATCGTCTACGAGTGGAACGGGATGGAGACCACCCTCTACAGACCCGGAAAGGTCATGTTCTTCCCTCTTTCGGACAAGGCAACCTGCATCAAGTACGCCACAGAGATACTCGAGAAGTATCAGTGAAGGGTATGTGAACCGTCAACATACATTGCACTTTATTTATCGGGACTATATGGGTGTCGTATGGAACCCTATTGGATGATGGTCCTCGAGATCGTCATTACGGTCATCCTCTCGTATGAGGTGTACAAGCTCCATTGCGTCACAAAGAGCGGAGCGGTCGCCTGTCTGGCCGTGGGTGTGTTCCTGTCAGTTTTCGGATCCGCCAGCGCATTCTTCATCATGACCTTCTTCGTCATCGTGAGCTTCTTCGCAACGATGAAGGACATCGACAAGAAGATAGCGGTGGGGCTGCAGGAAGGGCAGTTCGGTGAACGTACCTGGAAGAACGTCGCCGCCGTGTCGTTCCCTCCGGTGCTGATAACCGTCGTCCACTTCTTCAGCGGCATGGATCAGGCCACATACGTGATATCGTTCCTCACATCGGTGGTCGTGGCCGGTGCGGACACCATCGCCAGCGAGATCGGCGTTAAGGACCCCAAGGCCTATCTTATCACCACGTTCGAGCCCGTGAAGCCCGGCACCAACGGAGGCGTATCCAAGAAAGGGACCATCGTCTCCACGATAGCCGCCTTCGTGATAGCTGCGCTCGGATGGGCGGTCATGGCGCAAACATTGCATTGGGCCATGCTGATCCCGTTCGTGTTCGGAGTATTCGGTAACCTTCTGGACAGCGTCTTCGGGGCATTGCTGGAGAACAGGGGACTGATCTCCAAATACACCAACAACTGGTCCACCGAGCTCATCTCGGCCATCCTGGCAGGACTTTTCTGGACTGTCATCAGCTGATCGACGGGACGTCATATCTCCGTATCCATCAGCCAATCGATGACGTTTTTTATGCTAGAAATGATACAAATCTTAAAACTTCTTTCATGAAAACTAGAATTTTATTGATTCGTAGCTCCTCTTCTACGACACTGTGCTGTCGAGAGGGGTATTACACCAGCAGAACTCAGATAACTGCATCTACCGGCATTCCGAAAACCAGCAGACCCGTCTTCGCATAGTTGTCCCTGACAGGACATCGGGTCGATCTTCAAGATGTCCAGACACATCATTCGAGAACACCGCGACGTGTTTTTTATCTTGACTTGTACAGTTGACTTTGCCTCTTTAGCCGCTTTTTGATGGATCAGCCGGATTTGCCCTCAAAATATGCTTTTCGAACATACCTATCCGGAAATGACTGTACGGCGGTCGTTTCCGGCATTTCCGAAGAATTCGAAAAAATGAGGTCATTGGACAGTTGCCGGTTTGTCAGGTCTTCAGCCTCGTTCGAAATGTAAAAAGGGACCCGATCACACTTGACATTCTATGAAGGATGCCCATTCTCGGCGGTTTTCAGCTCAGATCGCACGAATCATCGTCCTCCATCCTTCCGTATCCGTCGCAACTGTCCATCGAAGCAGATTTCCGAAAACCGTCTTTTCAGAGTTGCCGCGATCGATTCCCTATCCTCCCGAGGTTCATGCATTCTCCGAACTCCGGATTGAACTGCGGTGGACTCTTAGTCCAGGCTACAACCGACGGCGCGGGAATACCATTATATTATGATGAGAGGACTCATCCGACGATGTGCTATAAAGTCGCGAAGATGAGGATCGAGCCCAATTCCTCTCAGAGGAGGATCATAGACCATACCATCGATTACAACAGGTACATCTTCAATTCCCTGATAACCGCCAATAAGCTGTTCTTCAGGAAGCACAACAGGTTGCTGTCCGAGTTCGAGATGAACAACCTCTGCACGGTATTGAGGGGGAGATGGCCTTGTTTTCGCGTCGTGCACAGCACGACGCATAACGATGTATCGAGGAGGGTGCACCAGGCATGCAGGAAATGCATGGACAATGCCGTCAGCAAAAAGAGGAGGGCCGTTGCCAAAGGAACGATGGCCGAGAGCGACCCCATTCCCATGACCTGGCCGAGGTACAGGAACCATAACAGATACGATTCGTATGCTCATCTCAGCAACAGGGACTTCAGCTTCGTGG
>JAEEGK010023169.1_pt1 | contig 12971 bp, 12 predicted proteins | sample 8958771 | NCBI WGS metagenome assembly JAEEGK01 (sample SAMN16246547, study PRJNA631951) | gut metagenome | biome: gut microbiome; feature: rumen; material: SC-attached | host: Bos | place: Iran: Karaj | collected 2018-10 | reverse complement strand
TGGGCTCTGGCGGCAAAACCGACCCCACCAAACTGCAAATTGCCGACATCAGCAAAACCTTCAACTGCAAACTTGCACGCTCGATACGCAAACGCTTGCACCGCAAGGGAATCGACAAAGGTCTGACGGTGGTTTTCTCAACCGAACTGACCGACAAGGCTGCGGTTGTTGAAGTTGACGACGAAGAGAACAAAAAATCGACCGTCGGCACCATATCGTACATGCCGGCGCTGTTCGGAATCTATTGTGCGTCGAAGGTTATCCGCGATTTGGCGGAAATGTAGGCGAAGATTACTCCACAATTCCCATTTTCCTGTAAGTCTCTTCCAGTGCCTCGTTATTATCGGTGATAACCAGCAACTTGTCGCCAGCCATCAGTTGGGTGCTGCCCGTTGGTACAAAGAATGTGTCGCCGCGGCGGACCATAATCACCAACGTTTTTTCGGGCATTCCCAAATCCATCAGGCGCGAGCCGTTGCTTAAAATGCTGTCGGTGAGCAGGATTTCGGACGTTGCCGATTTAATCTCTTCGGGAAAATCAATGTCGAAATTCTTCGGTTTCAGTGCGTCGTCGGGTTTTTCGGCCACCCCGAGCCGCTTTGCCACAAACGGCAGCGTGGTGCCCTGAAGAATGAGCGACACCAGCGTGCAAAAGAATACCAGATTGAAAATCAGGCGGGCGTGCGGCACATCGTTGGCCAAAGTGAGAATGGCGAAAATGATTGGCACCGCACCGCGCAAACCAACCCACGACACAAAAACCTTGTCGCGGAACTGAAATTTGCGGAACGGCATCAGCGACAGAAAAACGCTGACGGGCCGCGTAACGAACATCATTGCCACGCTGATAAGCAATCCTGGAACGATAATCGGCTCTAATTCAGACGGATTGACAAGCAAGCCAAGCGTCAGGAACAGACAGAGTTGGCTCAGCCACGAAAGACCGTCGAAGAAGTTAGATGTTGAGCGCTTGTGAACAAACCGCGAGTTGCCAATGACCAAACCGCCCACATACACAGCAAGATAACTATTGCCGTTGAGGTAGTAGGTCGATGAGAAAATGAAAATGCAGAACGTAAGCACCAGAATGGGGTAAAGCGTGGCGTTTTCCATTTTCAGTCGGTTGATAACGATAACGAGCAGAGAACCAAGCAGGTATCCAACAGCACCACCAATCACCAGTTGCATAAGCACCGATGCAAAAGCCATCAGGTACGAAGGTTCGGCATCAGAATTTATCAATCCTATCAGCGTGATTGTCAGTACGTAAGCCATCGGGTCATTGCTGCCGCTCTCGAGTTCGAGGGTGGGGCGCAAGTTGTGTTTCAGCAAAAGCCCCTTCGAACGCAGAATGGAAAACACTGACGCTGAGTCGGTTGACGATATTGTGGCGGCCAGCAACATCGCGGTAAGCACGCCAATGCCCACCGATTTCATTGTGAGCCCCAGAATCAGCCACGCGGCAAAGCCCGTGAGAATGGCCGTGAGCAGCACCCCGACGGTGGCCAGAACAATTCCTGGCGCAATAACGGGCCGAATGTCGTTGATTTTGGTGTCCATTCCTCCCGAAAACAATATGATACAAAGAGTTACGGTGCCAATGGTCTGCGCCAGATTGTAGTTGTCGAACTGGATTCCAAGGCCATCATTGCCAAAGAGCATTCCCACGCCCAGAAACAAAAGAAGAATGGGCACGCCGAACTTACTGCTGGCTTTCCCCACCAGAATGCTCACAAAAAACAATATCGAAACCACCAAAAGCAGCAGTTCTATTTGAATATCCATTGCTCAAAAAAATGCAGCCCCGCCAAGGCAGAACTTTGTTTAATGTGGCGCAAAGTTAACGGAATAAAGGTGGTTTGGACAAAAAGTTTAGGGCAAATATGGCGCGTTTGGGCAGATTATTTATGCTCAAACAAATCGTATCTGCCATTGCCATCGTTATCACCAATCAGCACTCCCAAAGTCAAATAAAGGAGTCCTTCCAAAGCAAGTCGCGATGCGTACTTTACGGGTTCGTAATCGCGGTGTTCTTTCCCATCATCAACAAACGATGATTCCAGGTCTTTTTGCTGTGATTCAGCAGCCTGCTTTCGCTCACGAACAGTCTCTGAAATTATTGGAACATTTAGCGCAAACTGGGCGCAAATGGGCGCATTTGTTTTCTTGGGTTCACTCTTGGTGCGAATGTCAGGAGTTGTGCTGAAGTGCAGTTTTATCGGTTGGTTGCAGTTTTCGACGTCTGCGTTGCTGAACATCAAACAGTTGCACATCTCTGCGGACACAACGGCAAAATTGGGTAACTCAATGCCGTCAAACACAGCCTTTCTTGCATTTTCGTTGTTGCAACGCGCGAATCCGCCAATCGTCGCTAAAGAAAAAACCGACAAGCAAACAACTGTTTTGCAATATTTTATCACAGGCCGTAACATTCGACAAAATTTGTAAACAATTATCCAATACAGGCCTCTATATCCCTAATAATAAGGATAATAGTGTCTGTGCGGACGGTGATAATATCTATGCCGATAAGGTGCAGGATAATCGCCGAAAAGTGCGTCGAGCGTCCAGGCGGCAGCGCCAATTATGGCGAGCGTCGTCAGAGCCTTGTTCTCTTTCTTGCGAATTTGCTCACGCTGCTCGTTCTCTTCGTTCGATGCTGCGTCTGATTCCTGCGCCTGCGCTTCAACGGCCTCTTTTCGAGCCTGTTGTTCCGCCTGATGAATTGCCGATGCGCTTAAAGCAATTTGAGCGCAAGTAAGAGCGATACCCGCATTTCTCAAGCCGCGGTCGCTGATGTCAGACAGCGAAAGCAAATCGTATGCAAGCGCGCCCGTGGTGTTTATGGCCAACTCTTTGGCATAAAGCCTTGCCAAGTCCGAATGATCGAAAGCCACATGGTTGGTCGTATTGATGGCAGCATCGGCAACACTGTGCAGCACGATGCCCTCAAACATGGCCTCTCTTGCAATTGCGTTCAGATTATGGTCGATAACCCAAGGGTCGATGTGTCTTATATGGCAGTGACGGTAGCACTGTGCCGAACCGCAAACTGTTGAAAGCATAAAGATTGACAGACAAACAATTGCCTTGCAGTATTTAAGCGTTAAGTGTTTCATAGCATTATGATTTAAACGTTTTCACATATATAACAATTTTCAAGGCCGATACCCTACCACTCAAAGCCATAAAAAACGAAAAGCATGAAAACTTTTTGGTTTTCAATGCTTTTCAAGATTGATATATGTGTCGGTTACGTTGTTTTCAGTTCTGCCATCAATCTTCATTTTTGCGCTTTGCGCGACGTATTGCTTCGAATACCAACAAGATAATAATCCATGCTGGCCATATCCTGACAAGGAAGAACGCAAAATCGACAAGGCCGCGCAGACCGCTTGAGAGCGCCTGGCTGAACCGCTGCCAAAAGCCTTGTCCGTGGTCGGGATGGTGCGGGTCGAAATTGGCGTCATCGTGGCGGATTTGCAGATGCAAGGTGCTGTATTCCACTTGATTGGTCAGATATTTCAGGCGGCCGACAGTGCTGTCAATCTCCTCCTCGAGCATTCGGATTTTGTCCTCAATCGAGACAATCTCCTGCACCGATTTTGCACTTTTCAGCAACTGTTTATAGCGTTCCAAATAACTGCGCTTGGTGTTCAGGCGAGTTTCTAAATCAATATACTCGGCTGTTACATCGTTGATATACACCGATTTGCTTTCTATCTTGCCCTTGCCTGCCTCAACTTCAGCCACAAAACCGTCGAAATTGTCGCACGGAATGCGCACCGTCAGGTTGTACGATGACGTGTGTTCCCAATTGGAATACTGCTCGTTAGACACGTATCCGCCGTGCTTTTCAATCAAACCGACAATATCGTTGCGCGTCTGCTCCAAATTGTCAACCACAAGCGTCATCGAGCCGTTTTTGATTAGTTTTCGCTGCGTAACATCCTGCTCGACAGCATCTTCCAACTGTCCGCCTGCTGCCATTGAATTGCGCATCATCGGCGCGGCTTTGGCCGAAGCCATTGGCATCGATTCCATATCCTCATCATCAAATGCAATGCAATCAGCGGTTGCGTACGCGCCGAATACTGTTCCATTGTCGCTCTGTGACTGGCAAGCCGCAAAAAGCGCCGCCAAAGCAAAAACTGAAATTATCCTCATAACGTGAATTTTAAACGTAACGCAAACTTAAACGAATTATTATCAAAAATGGACAAGGACATGGCTTCGAAGTGTTTTCGTTTTTCCGAATAAGTTTTTTTAATGTGCTGATATATGCAAAAATATCTTTGAAATAGTCTGTGTCGTTTTAGATTGTTTAATCGTCGATAAAATTCCATAGCCTTATTGGTGCGAATGAAATTAAATTTAAATTGCAGTCGATGAAAATCAGTTACTAAAATGGTATTTAGGGGGACGTGTCAGACAATATAAATACCTGATTTGTAAGTTTTAAACAACTTTAGTAATCGGATAATTTAATAGTACATAATACTTTTATAAACACTAAACACAACACGACTATGATTCGTAAATTACTTTCAGTATCGATTCTGCTTGCGTCGGCAATGGGCGCACTGGCGCAGAAAATGACAGCGCCGGCTGGCGGCAAGGCCATCAGCGACGAACTCATCGGCATCTTTTTTGAAGACATCAGTTCGTCGGCTGACGGCGGATTGAGCGCCGAACTGGTTCAGAACGGCTCGTTTGAGTACAACCCGTCGGAACGCGACGGCTGGGGTGCGGCAACGGCATGGAAAACTGTCCGCCCAGGCCACTCTTTGGGTTACATCGAGCCAAAACAGATTGACCCGCTCAACGAGAACAACCCCAACTACATGCGCATTCACATTGAGCGCGTGGGCCATTTCTACGACTTCAACGGCTGGACAGGCGTTGGTTTGCAGAACGACGGCTTCGACGGTATGCGTGTGGCTGGCAATGCCAAATTTGATTTTTCAGCCTTCCTGCGTAACCCCGACGGCGTTGACAAGGACGTGCGCGTGGCTCTGGTAGTGCCTGGACGCGGCTGGCGCAGCCAACCAACAGCCATTCTCGACACCACTTTCAAGGTTACGGGCAAAGACTGGAAGAAATATGAGTTCACACTCACCACAAAACAGGCTTGCGATAGTGCCTGCCTGCAGATTCTGGCTCTTGGCGTTGGTGAAATCGATATCGATATGATATCTCTCTATCCGCAAGACACTTACAAAGGTCACGGAATGCGCAAGGATTTGGCACAGGCTCTGGCCGACCTGAATCCGAAGTTCATGCGCTTCCCTGGCGGATGCGTTGTCCACGGCGGCGGCGACGGTTTCTGGAACACCTATATGTGGAAGAACAGCGTTGGTCCGCGCGAGCAGCGCAAAGGTCAGAAGAACACCTGGGGCTACCATCAGTCGCTCACGATTGGCTACTATGAGTACTTCCAGTTCTGCGAAGACCTTGGCATGCAGCCAGTTCCAATTCTGCCTTGCGGCGTCAACTGCCAGGGCTCGAACGGTGGCTGGAACATGTATCCCACACAGGCTCAAGATGCTTGCCCGATGGAAGACATGGAACAATGGACTCAAGACGCTCTCGACCTGATTGAGTGGGCCAATGGCGACGCCAGCACCAAATGGGGCAAGGTTCGCGCCGATGCTGGTCACCCTGCACCGTTCAATCTCAAGTATTTAGGCTTGGGCAACGAAGAGAAGATTACGCCCGAATTCGAAGAGCGCTTCAAATACATGTATAACAAAATCAAGGCGAAATATCCTGATATTGTGATTGTTGGAACAGCAGGTCCTGGTTCGCACGCTGACAATCCTGATTTCAAGAACGGCTGGCGCATTGCAGAAGAAATCGGTCTGCCAATCATCGATGAGCACTACTATGAGCCGCGCGACTATTTCCTGAACAACCGTCAGTACGACAACTATCCGCGCAACCGCAAGACAAAAGTCTATCTGGGCGAGTATGCTGCAAAGGACAAGAAACTGATTGACGCTTTGGCCGAAGGTCTTTATCTGCTTCACGTTGAGCAGAATGGCGACGTGGTTGTGATGACATCGTACGCACCGCTTTTCGCTCGCAAAGGTGCCACCAACTGGAATCCCGATTTGATTTATTTCGACAACGAAAAACCTTATCTCACATGCAGTTACTACGTTCAGCAACTGTTCGGACAGTCGAGCGGCGACTACTATTACGGCGACTGCGTGAAACTGGCTGGCAACAACAAGCATGCTGGACAGTCGGTCATTCTTAACACCCAAACGCGCACTCTCTACGTGAAGATTTGCAACGCAAGTTCAAGCACTGTTCAGGCCAACATTGACCTTTCGCGCTTCAAAATCAAACCCGACGCGCAGAAAACCGTTCTGTCGGGCAACCCGAACGACGAGAACAACTACGAGCGTCAGCCAATTATCCCTGTAAAGGAAAATGTTGCGCTCAAGGCTAAATTCACAGAGAAAATTGAACCGTACTCATTCATTATGTGGACGATACAACTGTAAATAATGAATTGAGAATTGAGAATTAAAAAGGCGGAAAACTTCCGCCTTTTTTTGTGCTTTGCTCTAACGAAAATTTTTTTCATACCTTTGCGCCCGATTTTAAAAGATAGCAATGCAATTTACATCGCACATCGGAACCAACGCACTTGCCTGCAACGCAGCCGCAAGCCGTTCGTTGTTGCTATTGCTATCACTACGATTGCGCCGTCGCTAACGGCCGTACTTCTCTTACGCGCTTCTACGCGAAGTGCATTTTTCAGTTAATAGTTAATATTTTGGAATTAGGATTTAGGAGTATGATAACTTCTATCTTGCTGATTCTCAATTCGTAATTCATAATTCAAAATTCGTAATTCAAAAAAGTTATGTCAGATAAAATTTACATTTTCGACACCACGCTGCGCGACGGCGAGCAAGTTCCTGGGTGTCAACTTAATACAGTCGAGAAAATTGAAGTAGCCAAAATGCTGGAGCGCCTTGGTGTTGACGTCATCGAGGCTGGATTTCCGGTTTCGAGTCCGGGCGATTTCAACTCGGTGGTCGAGATTTCGAAGGCCGTGACCTATCCAACCATCTGTGCCCTAACACGTGCCGTTGAGAAGGATATTGAAGTGGCCGCCGAAGCACTTAAGTTCGCCAAACACAAGCGAATACACACGGGTATTGGCACATCGGACTCGCATATAAAATATAAGTTCAACTCAACGCGTGAGGCGATTATCGAGCGTGCCGTGAAGGCTGTGAAGTACGCCCGCCGCTTTGTCGACGATGTTGAGTTTTACGCCGAAGATGCAGGACGCACTGACAATGAGTATCTTGCGCGGGTGGTTGAGGCCGTTGTCAAGGCGGGTGCCACGGTGGTCAACATTCCCGACACCACGGGCTATTGCCTGCCTGAGGAGTACGGCACAAAAATCAAGTATCTGGTTGACCACGTTGATATGGGCAATGCCATACTTTCAACCCACTGCCACAACGATTTAGGTATGGCAACCGCCAACACAATGGCCGGACTGGTGAATGGCGCGCGACAGTGCGAAGTGACAATCAACGGCATTGGCGAACGCGCCGGAAACACCGCGATGGAAGAGATTGCAATGATTCTGAAGTGCCACACGGGGCTCGGCCTTCACACCGACCTGAACACTACGTCAATCTACCCGGCGAGCCGTATGGTTTCGAGCCTGATGAATATGCCCGTGCAGGCTAACAAAGCCGTGGTGGGGCGCAACGCGTTCGCGCATTCGTCTGGTATTCACCAAGATGGCGTGCTGAAAAATATCAGCACCTACGAGATTATGAACCCGCACGACGTGGGCTTGGACGACAACTCGATTGTGCTCACCGCCCGCAGCGGACACGCCGCACTAAAGCACCGTCTGTCGGTTCTGGGTGTTGAGGTTGATGGCGAGCGGCTCGACAAAATCTACGAGCAGTTCCTGAAACTTGCCGACCGCAAAAAGGAAATCCACGACGACGACCTGCTGATGCTTGCTGGTGCCGACATTACAATGAACAATCACGTCAAACTTGATTTTCTGCAAGTTACGGCTGGCGTTGGCGTAAAACCCGTGGCAAGTATCGGGCTGAACATTGCGGGCGAAAAGTTCGAGGCGGCGGCAAGCGGCAACGGCCCTGTGGATGCGGCAATCAAGGCTTTGAAGCAGATTATCAAACGGCAAATGACGCTCAAAGAATTCACCATTCAGTCAATCAACAAGGGCAGCGATGATGTGGGCAAAGTGCATATGCAGGTTGAGCACGACGGCCGCCTTTACTACGGCTTCGGCGCCAACACCGACATTGTTGCGGCTTCGGTCGAGGCGTATATCGACTGCATAAACAAGATGAAGTGATGCGAGAGTTATAAGTTGTAAGTTAATAAGTTATAAGTTTTTTAGGCAGGAGTGAGGTATTAGGTTTTGTGTGTTAGTTTTTGCTATGCCAACACCTAATACCTAACACCTAAAACCATTGACGCTTGTCAATCAATGCAATTGAGAATCCCCATAATCTTCGTCTGCTTGTTCTCTTTGATTGGAACTTCGATGAAGCCGGTTGAGACGAAATATTTGAAAGTTGTGACAGGGTAGCGCTTGAGTTTCTCGTACTGCTCGGCGCTGATGGGATAGATGAGCATTGCCGACGATGACTCGACGGTTGAACGAATGGTGTCGCCCGCCGCGTGGCGCGGATAGATGACAATCTCCTCGTTGGTAGTCAGGCGCAGCGCAATTTCGCGCGACTCGTCAATTGAGAAGTCGTTGTACTTGTAGTAGCGCATCTTCAGGAATCGATATTTGCTGCCAACGCTTTGTGCCTTGAAATAGAGCGGGTTGTTGTTCAGTTTGGCCACCGTCACGGGTTGCGTCACCTTAACCTGCGTTTCGGTGATGGCATCGATGGCATTTTTCTCGAACTGGCAACTCTGGGCGCTAACTGCTTGAGCACCAATCGCGAAAGCGGCCGCAACAATAACCAAACGTATTCTATGCACAACTTGCATCTGATAATATTTTGCCGACTGTCTCATTGGATAATCTGACACAAAAATATTCTTTTTAGATTTGCTCGCAATAAATTTAATTCACAACATTATGGCACTTACAGCAGAAATCTACACAGAAAAGGGCGTTATGAAGGCTGAATTGTACGCTGAGGACGTTCCGAACACGGTTAATAACTTTGTGAAACTTGCGAAAGAAGGCTTCTATGATGGACTGGCTTTCCACCGCGTAATTCCGAATTTTGTAATTCAGGGCGGATGCCCATTCTCGCGCAATCCGGGCGACCCGCGTGTTGGCACCGGCGGTCCGGGCTACAGCATCAAGTGCGAGACCAACGGCGGACGCCAATACCACGACCGCGGCGTTCTCTCGATGGCTCATGCAGGTAAAGACACTGGCGGCTCGCAGTTCTTCATTTGCCACAACCGCCAGAACACACAGCACCTTGACGGCGTTCACACTTGCTTCGGCAAACTGTTCGACGGTCTCGATGTTCTCGATGCCATCCGCCCCGGCGACCGCATTGAGAAGATTGTGATTGTGGAAGGATAAAAATTCCTTATCTTCGCACTGCGTTGAATAGGGGACAGGTCTATTTGTAAAATTGATTCCACGTCAGTCGTTAGGACAATCGCGTAAGGATGCTTCGGCATCCTTTTTTTTGTGTCAATCTGCAAATTCGGTGGCCAATAAATCGTTGTCGGGCGACAATAATTTTAGTTACCTTTGCGGTTCAAATCTGAAACGTATTATTATGGAAGAAAAACAAAACCAATACAAGTTCGACGCTGTCGATTTGATTCTTTACTTTTGGAAACGCCGTTGGGCGATAATCATTGTGGGCTTTGCCACAGCCGTTATCTCTTCGATTGTATCGCTCTGTATGACAGAAAAATACAAATCAGAAGTGATTCTTTTCCCAACGGCTGCCGGTTCGCTATCGCAAGACTTGCTTTCGACTTCGTCGGTTGGTATGGTGAAGAGTGTGTTGCGCTTGGGCGAGGACGAGGAACTCGACCAACTGATGCAGGTGCTGCAATCAGACGAGATTCGCCGCCGCATCATCGAGAAATACGACCTTATGAATCACTACGAAATCAAACCTAACTCTAAATATCCGTACACGCAACTATATGCGAAATACAACAAAAACATTGTCATAAAACCGACTAAATTTCTGTCGGTCAGCATTTCGGTGATGGATACCGACCCGAAACTCGCCGCTGATATTGCCAACGAGATTTCGAATCTGGTGGACACCGTGCGCAACAATATGCTTCACACAAAGGCCATTTTGGCAATGCAACTTGTTGAAAAAGAATATAATGAGTTGCGCGACGACATCGAAGAGCAGGAAGAGACGCTGAACGAGATGCGCAAAAAAGGCATTGTCGATTACGAGAAGCAGGCCGAGGCTCTGTCAAGTGCTCTTGGAACGGCTCTTGGCAACGGCAACAAGAGTGCCGCCAACGAGATTCAGAAGCGTCTCGACGAACTGGGAAAAGAAGGCGGCGCTTTTGCCGGAATCAGCAGTCAGTTGAAACTCGACCGCGAGCGCTTGGCTGGTTTGAAGACCAAACTTACTGAGGCACAGTTGGATGCGCGTCAGAATCTGCCGCACAAATACGTTGTCAACCCGGCCACAATATCGGAAAAGAAGGCCTATCCGGTGCGCTGGATGATTGTGGTTTCGTCAACCATTACCACCGTTATCGCACTGATGCTCTTTATGATAATCCGCGATGCTGTTGTCCGCCGTATCGACTATCTTAAAAAGGACTGAACCTTGCAGATTCCGACAAAAAACGGCTGGTGGGTTTACGCTTGCACGGCGTTGTTTCTGGCGCTGAACCTGGTCTGTATCTACAACGGTTTTTACCTGTTGGGCGCGCTGCCGATAGCAATAATTCTTGTTGGCGCGGCTTTTCTGGCGCTCGATAAACTGCTGTTGTTCATTGCTTTTATGGCACCGCTGTCGGTTCCGTTGAGCGAGGCGGTCGAGGGCTTGCCAATTGATATGTTCCTGCCAACCGAACCGCTGCTTGCCGGCATATTGCTGCTATTTATCTTTAAGATTATCAGCGAGAAGCGCTTCGACAAACGCATTCTGACTCACCCTGTCAGCATTACCATTTATATTTACTTGGCGTGGATGCTAATTACTTGTGTCACAAGCGTTGAGCCGCTAGTTTCGTTCAAATTTCTGCTTTCGCGATTGTGGTTCATTGTTCCGCTCTACTTTGTAATGACGCAGGTGTTCCGTAAAGACGAGAACAACGCAAAGACTTTTGTGATTCTTTATGCCATAGCTCTTTGTATTGTAGTTATTTACGCGCTTGTGCGCCACGCCAAATACGGCATTTTCGATGAGAAGATTGCCCACTGGTCGGCCAACCCGTTCTACAAAGACCACACGTCGTATGGCGCATTGCTGGCATTCTACATTCCGCCCGTTATCGCTTTGGCGTTCAGCAAATTGATTGACCCACGCAAACGTGCCACATTTATGTTTATGGCCGTGCTGCTGATTGTCGGCATAATATTCTCATACACCCGCGCGGCGTGGTTGAGTCTTGTAGGCGGCTTCGGCATTTGGTGCTGCCACAAACTGAAAATCAAGTTCACCACCATTGTGGCCATAATCGGCGTTGTCGCGATAGGCTTTTTCACCTTCGGCGATATGCTGATGCGCGACCTGAAAACCAACGACCAAGACTCGTCGACCGACTTTGTCGAGCACTTGCAGTCGATGGCCAACATCTCGACTGACGCATCAAATATGGAACGTATCAACCGCTGGAACTGCGCCGGACGAATGTTTCTCGAAAAACCGATACTCGGCTGGGGACCAGGTACTTATATGTTCTACTATGCGCCGTTCCAAATCTCTTACGAGAAAACAATCATCAGCACCAACGAAGGCGATTTGGGCAACGCCCACAGCGAATACCTTGGCCCGCTCGCGGAAGAAGGCTTCTTGGGACCTCTCACGCTTTTGGCAGTAATGGTTGCAACCATCATAACAGGATTCCGTGCCATACGCCGCACACGCGCCAACCATCCGATGCTCTACACCATTGGTCTGGCGGCTATTGTGGGCTTGTTTACCTACTATTTCCACGGCGTGCTCAACGATTTTCTCGATACCGACAAGGCTTCGGTTCCGTTCTGGGGCTTCACGGCGCTGCTTGTGGCGATTGATGTTTATTATTCGGATGAGAAAAAGGATGAAGATGCTGATTTAAAGGCCGTTGGCGAATCAAATAAGGATTGAGTTAAGTCAGTTTCACTTCTATTTCAACACCTTCCGCACCCGCACCACAAATCCTTTTGAGTCAGAAGTTTCAATTATTGAATCAACTATCGCTTTCAGTTCAGGTTTGAGTTCGGGGTAATCCGCAAGCCGACTGGCAATCAGCGACATACAGTTGGCTTTCACGCCTATAGGCTCATCGGGTGTTTCGAGCATTCGAAAGCAGAAATCGACAATCGGGCCGTCGAATTTCTGCGGCACGTCGGTGAGCATCAGGATTTTACAGGCGATGCGGCGCATTCCGCTGAATGTGAATCGCGGAATGGCGGCAACAAGGGCAGGAATATGCGGCTGCAGAATATTATGGTGCGCGGCAGCCACTTTCTCGAGCGCCCACAAAGCCCGCGCAGCCGTCTGGCCGTCAGCGTTTAAGGCGATTTCAAACAAGTCGGCAATGCGTTCGGCGTTGATGCCAGCCCAGTTGGCAATAAAATCGGTGTTGGCGCGCGACGCTTCGGCTTCTAATTGCGCTATAAGTTGCTGATTCATTGGGCGGAAATCCAACTTTTGAGCCTGTTGATTTCATCGGGCCAAAGAGTCTCGTCGGGTGTTTCCAGAACGAGTGGAATGCCGTCGAAACGCGCATCGGCCATAAGCATACGGAAGGCGTTCTCGCCCAGGAAGCCGCTGCCGATTGAC